>Ga0315281_10000131_pt1 | contig 94041 bp, 75 predicted proteins | sample YL17G07_0_MG_FD_204540 | JGI IMG/M metagenome (GOLD analysis project Ga0315281, IMG submission 204540) | Sediment microbial communities from Yellowstone Lake, YNP, Wyoming, USA - YL17G07_0 | ecosystem: Environmental > Aquatic > Freshwater > Lake > Sediment | place: USA: Wyoming | collected... | reverse complement strand
CTACATCTGCAACGATTGCTTGTTTGTAGGCGATGCTGTACCGCCGTATGGTGTGTCCCATCGTCCTTCCTCCTATTGATAGGTTTGTACCTGTCAACATTTTTCAGGACGAGACATTCATTATCCATTATCCATTGTCCATTATTCATTGCTTGTACACCTTCCCTTCCTTCATCACGAAGCTAATTCGCTCCAGCGCGGAAATATTGTTCAGCGGGTCTTCGTTGACCGCAACGATGTCTGCAAAGGCGCCAGCGGAAATCTCGCCGATTTTTCCTTTCATATCTAACAGCTCTGCAGCAACAACCGTGGCGGACTTGATGGCTTGTATCGGCGTCATGCCGAATTTTACCATGTAAGAAAATTCTTTCGCCTGATTTTCAGTCCAGTCGAACCCGCCCACGTCCGTGCCAAACGCGATTTTCACACCCGCCTTCAGCGCCTTGTTGAATCGTGCGGGAAGTTCATCGAGCATCATTTTGAACGATGCGTTGCCCGAAGCTGCGCGGCCTTCGGCGACCCACACTTCCACATAAATGGTGGGGCACCAGTAGATTCCCTTTTGCACCATCAGCTTCACGCATTCGTCGTCCATCCCAGTACCGTGTTCAATGCTGCTTGCTCCCGCGTTGATCGCGTAGAGAATTCCGTCGCGGGTAACGGCGTGCGCGGCAAGTTTTTTCCGCAATCGTTTCGTCTCGTCGCCAATCGTGTTCATTTCGTCTGTAGTGAAGTTTGCAGTGCTGTGCCAAATTCCGTCTGCGGTTTTGTAGTAGTTGCCGTCGGCGTAGACTTTTATCCAGTCCGCCCCATACGAGATCTGCTCACGGACAGCTCGTCGCGCTTCATCCACGCCGGTAATTTCTTGTACCCCTTTGAGCATGCGCAGTTCCCACGCGTATTCTTTGTTCGAAAGACCGTAGCGGCCTGTCGTGCTGAGCGCGCGAGTGACCACAAACATCCGTGGTCCGTCGATCACTCCGTTGCTGATGGCTTTCTTCAAATCGACGTCGGCGTACATCGCTCCTTCGGTTTCCAAATCGCGGATTGTCGTGAAGCCGTTCATCAACGACATCTTCAACGCTTTCGATGCGCGGAGCGTGCGGTAGGGAATCGATTCTTTGAGCAATTGAACATCGTAGTCTTCCGAAGTTATATCGCCTTGGAGCAGCGCGTGCGTGTGGGCGTCGATCAATCCCGGCAGCACCGTGGAGTTTGAAAGATCAATCACCTTTGCGTTGGCGGGAATTTTCACGTTCATCCCGACCTCTTTGATCGTTTTCCCTTCGATAAGGATGATGGCGTTTTGCATCGGCGAGTCGGATTTGCCGTCGATAAGCCAGCCAGCTTTGATAGCGATTGTTTGGGCAGACGAGGCAGAGAGCCCTGCCGTCAAGAGTACTGCCAAGAGTTTCTGTCGATGAGTCATTGGTTTGTTCCTCCCGAAAAGTTAATGGGAAAAATGATAGCCGAAATCCGCTGGAGATGCAATGCCCTTTCAGTCGCCTTCTTGTGTTTCGTTTGCGGTATACATTGCTCGCCATATATTGCTTCCAGATTTTTTCAAAAAATGGATGCCCTAAGGTGGACAACTCAAGGATTTGGCTTCGTGCCCTCATCGCCTCGCAGGTGCTTTCCGCATTCTTGGATTCGCTGAGCTTTGTTGTCAGCCAGCCCGCAAACGAAACTGAAGCGCGGCAGCTGAATTTGATGACCCTCTATGGAATCGACGCAGGGGGGGATTCCATCCTACGATGCGCACACTCATTCCCTCCCTGGGCGTTTGATTCCCGCTCTTTTGCCTGTTTGGAGCGACGCTAGACTTGCATTTGCTCAAACGAAACCTGGACCCAGAGCTGACGAGGGGAATCGCGATAATTCAAGCCGGGGTGTTTGCTTTTCTCCCTCTGGTCGTTTTCGCAACGATCATTACCGTGTGAGTCCTTCGCGAGCTTTTTCACGCCTCGTTCTAGACCCGCCACATGGCCTTGCCCTGTTTTGGCGGAGCGGTAGAAGGGATCCCGAGCGGAATCACTTGAATGCTCAGCGGATTTCTTGCTCTTCCCTCCTCTTCTGAGTACATTGCGAACGAGTTTTTCACATGTGGAATGAACATAGCAGTTTTTGCGTCCGGCCGCGGCTCTAATTTTCTTGCAATCCTCAACGCCATTGAATCCGGCACGTTGCCGGCTCGCGTTGCGTTGCTCCTGAGCAACAACGCCAACGCGGGCGCGATGGAAACAGCTCGCGAGCACAACATTCCCGCCGTGCACATCAGCGAAAAGCATTATCAATCGGCTGACGATTTTTCCACAGCCATGCTGAACGTGATGCGAAAGAATAACGTTGAGGTTATCGCGCTTGCAGGATACTTGAAGAAAATTCCTTTCGCCGTCGTGCGCCAATACCGCAACAGAATTTTCAACGTGCATCCGGCATTGTTGCCGAAGTTTGGCGGACCCGGCATGTACGGCCACCACGTGCACGAAGCCGTCCTCGCCGCTGGCGAGACCATCTCCGGCGCAACGGTGCATCTGGTGGATGAAGAGTACGACCGGGGCCCTATTGTTTTGCAAAAATCAGTCGCCGTCACGCCAACCGATACTCTTGAAACGCTTGCAGAAAAAGTCTTGAAAGTGGAACACGAAATCTACCCGCTGGCACTCGCGGCCCTCGCTGAGAATAGACTGCAAATTGAAGGAAGCAACGTTTGGCTGAAGTCCACACCATAGATATTGAGAATAAACCAAACCCACCGGGCAAAGTCGCACAATCGTTGCTGACGATTCGCCGCGCGTTGATCAGCGTTTCCGACAAGAAGGGAGTGGTGGAGTTCGCACACGGGCTGCGCGAGTTCAGCGTCGAGATCGTTTCCACCGGCGGAACCTACAAAGAGCTCGAGCTTGCCGGCATTGAAGTCAAATCGATTTCTGAAATCACTGGCTTCCCCGAAATTCTTGACGGGCGTGTGAAGACGCTGCACCCCAGCATTCACGCAGGCATCCTTGCCGTGTTGGATAATCCGAAACACATCGACCAGCTTCGTGCAAACAATATCCAACCCATCGACCTTGTAGTAGTAAATCTCTACCCATTCGAAGAGACGGTCGGAAAGGAAGAAACACAACTGACGAACGCTATCGAGAATATCGATATCGGGGGTCCCGCGATGGTGCGCGCAGCTGCAAAAAATTATATGTACACTGCCGTCGTAGTCAACCCAAGCCTTTACGGAGTTTTGTTGGAAGAACTGCGCGAGAACAACGGCTCCATCAGCGCGCACACAAGGTTCAATTTGGCGATGCGGGCATTTCAGCATACTTCGCACTACGATACAGCGATTGCAAATTATCTTGGCTCCCTTGTTCCGCGGCCGTCGCTTCCCGATTCGTTCACTGTATCGTACCGCAAGTCGTCGTCGCTTCGTTATGGGGAAAACCCCCATCAGCCGGGGGCGCTGTACGGTGACTTCGAAAAATATTTTCAGAAGCTCCACGGAAAAGAACTTTCGTTCAACAACATCCTCGATATCAACGCCGCGGCGTTGCTGAGCGCAGAGTTCAACGCCAATGAACCGACCGCCGTCATCGTCAAACATAATAACCCCTGCGGTGTTGGGAGCGGCATTTCGCTGGCCGAGGCGTATCGCCGAGCGTTCGCAACAGATCCCAAGTCTGCGTTCGGCGGGATCGTCTGCCTCAACCGTCCGCTCGACAAGGAAACGGCCGAAGCCATCAACGAGATTTTTACGGAAGTCATCATCGCTCCAGAGTTTCAGTCTGGCGTATTAGAATTTTTGACGCGCAAGAAAGACCGCCGTGTGATGAAGCAGACGGTTAACTTGCGCAAGATGTTTGAGCTGGATATTCGCCGCGTTTCGGGTGGGTTGCTCGTTCAAGAACCCGACCAACGGCGCTCATATAAGGAAGACCTTAAAACCGTCACGCAACGTGCACCATCCAGTGAAGAATTTGACGCTATGATGTTTGCCTGGCGGGTCGCAAAGCACGTTAAATCCAACGCCATTGTTTATGCAAACGCTTCGCAAACGCTGGGGATCGGGGCCGGGCAGATGTCTCGTGTGGATTCTGCCCGCATCGCGGCGCTCAAAGCGCGGGACGCTGGATTGGAGTTAGAAGGCTCTGCCGTCGCCTCGGATGCGTTCTTCCCGTTTGCCGATGGATTGTTAGAGGCAGCGAAGGTCGGTGCCACCTGCGTAATTCAGCCGGGCGGCTCCGTCCGCGACGAAGAAGTCATCAAGGCGGCCGATGAGAACAACCTGGCGATGGTATTTACGGGCGTGAGACATTTTAGGCACTGAGAACATTGATTGAGTTGAAGATGTTGCGATTGACAGATTGGTCTAATCCACTTTTGAATTTTTATTTTTTCATTTTGAATTGAAATTCTATGAGCATTCTATCCGTTTTCTCTGCAGACCTTGCCATCGACCTCGGCACCGCGAACACCGTTATTTGGATGAAGGGTAAGGGAATCGTCTTGAACGAGCCTTCCATCGTCGCCTTTGACCGGAACACGAAACGCATCATCGCCATCGGAAACGAGGCGAAAGAAATGTTGGGCCGAACGCACAAGGATGTGCGTACCATCAGGCCGATGAAGGATGGCGTCATCGCCGACTTTGAGATTGCGGAGGGCATGCTTCGGGAGTTCATCAAGAAAGTCAACGCGGGTTGGGTTCCGAGTCGCCGCATCGTGGTCTCTGTCCCTTCCGGCATTACCGAAGTCGAAAAGCGTGCGGTACGCGATTCCGCCGAGCACGCGGGGGCAAAAGAAGTCCATCTGCTGGCCGAGCCGATGGCGGCCGCCATTGGCGTGAACCTCGACGTGGATGCACCCGTCGGCAATATGATTGTCGATATCGGTGGCGGAACAACCGAGATCGCCGTTATTGCCCTTTCGGGTATCGTGAATGAAGAATCGAGGCGTGTTGCTGGAGACGAGATGAACAACGCGATCATCCAGTTCTTCAAACGCAATCACAACATTCTCATCGGCGAGCGAACGTCAGAAGCGATCAAGTGCGAAGTCGGCAGTGCGATGCCGCTCAAAGAGGAAATAACAATCCAAGTGAAGGGACGCGACCTGGTAAATGGCGTACCGAAGACGACTGAAGTCAGTTCAGTCGAAATCCGCGAGGCGTTGAATGAACCGATTTCCCAGATCGTCGAGGGAGTGAAGGTGACGCTCGAACGAACACCACCTGAGCTTTCTGCCGATATTCTCGACCGGGGCATCATGCTCACGGGCGGCGGCGCGCTGCTGAAAGGACTTGACGAGCGACTGCGTCTCGAGACGAACCTTCCCGTCCACGTTGCGGAGGACCCGCTCACTGCTGTCGTCCGCGGCACCGGCAAAGTGCTGGAAGACATGCACAAGTATGCCAAGGTGTTGTTGAAGAGCAGAAGGTACTGATGAAAATCAATTGTCAATTCTCAATTGATAATTGACAATTGGAGTTTCCATGCTTGAGCGCGTTTACAATTTCCTCTATCTCTTCAAAGAATATGTGGTGCTCTTTGTTCTTGTGTTCTTCTCGCTGGTGTTCCTCTCGCTCAACGACAACACCCAAGTAAAGCGCCTCCGGACGATTACGACGGTGACGTTCGGTTTTGTCAACGAGCAGCTATCGTTCATTCCCTCATATTTCGGTCTGAAGAACGAAAATACTCTTTTGCGACGTATTAACGTGGAGCTGGCAGATGAGGTTCAACGACTCCGCGAAGCGAAACTCGAAAACATTCGCCTCCGTCAGCTCACCGGAATTCGGTCAGCCTCAACGCACGACCTTGTCGCAGCAAAGGTCGTGGGGAAAAACCTAACCCTCCTCCGCAACACCATCTCGATTGACCTTGGGGCTTCCAACGGGCTGAAGACGATGATGCCCGTCGTCGGCGATGGTGGGTTGGTCGGGCTGGTAACAGCCGTAAGCGACCACTACGCCGCGGTCAACTTATTGCTCAACGTAGATTTTCGAGTGAGTGCAAAGGTGCAACGCAGCCGCGTAGATGGGATTGTTGCTTGGGATGGCGAAACCCTTCTTTTCAAAAACGTTGCAAAGACCCTCGACGTGAAATCTGGCGACGTGATCATCACTTCTCCATACAGCAACACATTCCCAGCCGAGATTCGTATTGGAGTGGTGCTTGCTGTGCAAGATCAGCCCGGCTCGTTGTTCAAACAGATTTCCCTGAGCCCAAGTGTGGACTTTGTGAAGCTCGAAGAAGTTTTTGTGATAAACCACCAACCGGATCAGGAGCGGACTGAGTTGGAAAAGAAGAGCGTTGGGGGAAGGAAATAGCGTTGGAACACTACCTCCGACTTATCGGCCTCGCTCTTGCGATTCTCCTTCTGCAGACCCTTTTCTTACCGTTTGTGTCGCTAGCGGGATTCTTGCCTGACCTGTTCCTTCCGTGGATTGTATATGTGGCGCTTCGCCGTGGGCAACTGGAGGCAACGGTGCTTGGCTTTGCTGTAGGAGTATTGCAGGATGCTGCAGCTGCGCAATTTTTCGGGTTGGCGGCATTAGCAAAGACGATTGCAGGGTTTTTGGCGGGATACTTTTTCAACGAAAACACAACAGAACAAACCCTCGGCTCATATCGTTATTTGCTCATCATCGCATTCTGTTCACTCGCGCACAACCTTGTCTACTTTGCACTCGCACTTCTTGGAGTCGAAACAGAGATTCTTTCCTCGGCCGTTCGCCTGACGCTTTGCACCACACTGTACACCACGGTGCTCAGCTTACTTCCGATGTTCGCTTTTTCACAGCGGTATCACACGAGCTGGACACGAGCATGATCGCCAGCGAAGAGTTCGGCTCCCCCTACCGCAGACTGGTGTTGCTCGCTATCGTTGCCGCGGCGTGCGTTGTATTGTTCGGACGTCTGATTGTCTTGCAGCTACTCTACCACGAAGAGCTAGGAAAGAAATCCGATGAGAACAGTGTCCGGACACTCGTAAAGGAACCTGTCCGCGGCTACATGTTCGACCGCAATGGCAGGTTGATCGTAGACGTCGGTCCGGCGTTTTCCGTTACCGTTACACCCTCCGAATTCGATACGCTGAATTATAAACGGCTCGCCGCGCTGCTCGACCTCGAACTCCCAACGTTACGCGACCGGGTTGCCAAGGGAAGAGCGTACTCTCGATTCTCTCCCGTGCGCGTGAAGCGGGATGTAGATTTCAGAACTCTTTCATCGCTGGAAGAGAACCTGTTCATGCTCCCCGGCGTCAGTTACGAGGTGGAATCTAAACGCACCTATACGGGGGGCCAGCACGCCGCACATTTGCTCGGTTACTGCAAAGAAATCTCTGACGCTCAATTTGCAAAACTCGGTGCCGTGTATCGGCAAGGCGATGTGATTGGATCTTCTGGCCTTGAAGCAAGCTATGAGACCTTTCTCCGAGGCGAAAAGGGGTTCGAGTTCTTCTCCGTGAACGCCAAAGGCCAATCCACAGGCCCGTTGGAAAGCGGTAAGCGCGATGTTCTTCCAAAGGAAGGCTTCGATTTGATCCTCAGCCTTGATTACGGTTTACAAGCGTACGCCGAATCGCTGATGACACCATTCCGCGGCGCACTGGTCGCACTCGACCCGCACACCGGCGGCATACTCGCCGCGGTGAGCAAGCCCGATTTCAACCCTGAAGTGTTTTCGGGCGTCACTTCGGCCGAAGAATGGAATGCGCTCAACAACGACCCGGCAAAACCCCTCTTCAATCGCGCAACTCAAACGAGATACCCGCCGGGCTCCACATTTAAAATGCTCCTCGCTCTTGCCGCTCTGCAGGAGGGGGTGATCGACGAGCAATACGAAATCAAATGTACAGGAGGATTCCGGTTCGGCAACAGGCTGTTCAAGGATACGCACGTGCACGGCCAAACGGACATCATCAAGTCCATCCAGCAATCGTGCAACGTCTTCTACAATCAGCTTATCCTCAAGGTGGGGCTCGATCTGTGGGCTTCCTATTGCCGGATGTTCGGGTTTGGCAAGTCTGCTGGTTTTGATCTTCCGGAGGAAACTACCGGGCTTGTGCCCACCTCAGCCTATTACGACCGTGTCTATGGCCCGGGCCGTTGGACGCAGGGAAACCTTGTCAGCCTTGGGATCGGACAGGGAGAGCTCGGCGTTTCACCGCTACAAATGGCACGCTACGTCGCGACGCTTGCAAACAAAGGAACGCTCGTGCAGCCCCACGCCGTCAACTATGTGCGCAACAAACAATCCAACCGTCTCGAGGCCATTGACTATAAATCGACAAAGCTTCCCATCAAGGAAGAGTACTTCGACATTGTTCGTGAAGCGATGCGCCGTTGTGTACAGGTGACGGGAGGAACGGGTATGGCAGCGGGAATTCCCGGCATCGAGTCGGCAGGAAAGACAGGCACGGCCGAAAATCCTCACGGCGGAGACCACTCGTGGTTCGTTGGCTTCGCGCCGTTCGAAAATCCGCAGATCGCCATTGCGGTGTTGGTGGAGAACGTAGGTTTCGGCGCCTCCTACGCTGCACCGATTGCGGGGTTGGTCAACGAGCGCTACCTCAAAGGCGAAGTCAAGCGCTCGTATCATTTTGCTCCGCCGAAACGCGGCACGAGCAAGGATTCAACTGCCTCCATCACCCAAGCTCTCGCGCATTGAGTGCCCTTGAGGGCTAATTGCTTTCTCCAAGGTCCCTCTCTATGAACCGATTACGAAATGATTCAATTGTCGATTTTCTTTTATGAGATCGTACTTCAAAGAATTCTTTGACTCCAAGCTGTTCTTCGTGGTGGTCGCAGTGGTGGGTATCGGCTTGCTGTCGATCTACAGCGCGACGTACGATGTCCGTGCAGCGGTGAACTTCAAACGACAATTGGTTTTCGCCGGATTCGGCTTCGTGTTCATGCTGGCTGCGTGGCTCGTCCCCTTAAAAACGCTCCAGCGCTTATCATTCATTGCCTATGGACTCACTCTCGCGATTCTCTTGTTCGTTCTTGTGTACGGCGCAACGCATAAAGGTGCGAAGAGTTGGTTTGAGTTAATGCAAGGCTTTGGCGGGCAACCGTCAGAGTTCGCAAAGATTACGACCGTGCTTGCCGCTGCCTCGTACTTTTCTCAATCCTCTGTCAACATCGCGAACCTTAAACATTTTCTAACGGGCGTTTGCATTTTTATCGTTCCGATGGGGCTCATCCTAGCCCAACCAGATCTCGGCACCACGATCGTTTTTTTCATTGCGTTGCTACCGTTGTTGTATTGGGCGGGTGTATCAAACTTCACGCTCATCGCATTAATTGTGCCCATCCTCGTTGCCGGTGGTGCTCTCTTCGGTACTGCACAGTTCCTTGGCGCCGCTGCAATTGGAGCCGCTTTGCTTTATTACTTCCGCGAGAATCGATTTGCTGCCGTTGCTGCGTTCGGCATAACGCTCGCCCTCGGGCTGACCGTGCAAATCATGTACGAACGGCTTGCTCCGTATCAGCAAAAACGTATCTCCACATTCCTCAATCCCGAGGCCGACTTGCAGGGCGCGGGCTATAACGTGTTCCAATCAAAGATTGCCATTGGCTCGGGCGGGCTTCTGGGGAAGGGATACCTGCACGGAACACAAACTCAGCTCAACTACATACCGGAGCAATGGACGGATTTTATCTTCTGCGTTCCCGGCGAGGAGTTCGGCTTCGTGGGTGCTTCCGTCGTGCTATTGTTGCTGTTCACGTTGCTGTTTCACGGTGTCAATCTCGCCGCACAATCAAAGAACCGGTACGGCAGCATTGTCGCAATCGGATTCACGGGAATATGGGCGGCACACATTATCATCAATACCGGCATGGCCATGGCATTGCTCCCTGTTATCGGTATTCCGCTGCCGTTCATGAGCTACGGCGGCTCTTCGCTCATCGCCAACATGATCATGGCGGGAATTTTGATGAATGTCTATTCCAACCGGAAGGCTTACTGAGGTGCTTCGACATAGAATTCAGTATGAAAAAGGAAGAAATGAGGAAGTGAGTTATTTCCCCTTCTTCTCTTTTTTTCATTTTGACTTTCTCCTTTTGAATTGATTCGATGCCTCGCCTTTTTCAGTTCTCTCTCTTTTTCATCGTCATCTTCGGCCTGCTCGGGTTGATGCAATGGTACCAGTGGAGGAGATATCGAACACTCTTCCGCCGGGCGTTGTCGGTACAATCATTCAGCAAATTCTCGCGTGGGGGGAAATTTTTTCTGCTCGTTGGGAATCTTCTTGTCGCGTTTCAGTTCTCCATCCGGTTCTTCGATTGGTACGCATCCCTGCCTGCACAATGGCTTCTCATTTATCCCGCAGGAATTTTCTTCGCCTCAGTCGTAACAGGATTTCTGGTGATGGCATTGAGGGATGTTCCTGTCTTCGTCGGCTTCATTATACGGTATACCCTCTCACTTGTACAACACTTGGCGAACGCAGATTCTACCTCTGTCGCGTCGGAAATCATCAGCCACCCACTGAGTCCAACCCGCCGAGCGTTTTTGAAATCCTCGGGCACCGCGATGCTTGGGACAACATTCGGCGCTCCATTGATCAGCGCATTGTTGACGTCGCACGAATACACCATCAGGCGAGTGCCGCTGATCTTCCCAAACCTGCCAACCGGCTTGAACGGGCTGACGATTGCTCAACTGAGCGACGTGCACAGCGGTGTGTATATGACAGAGAAGCAGATATTCGAGATTGTTGAATTGGTGAACGCTCTTCACCCAAACATCATCATCCACACCGGTGACCACGTTGACAACGCCGACAATCAAATCCCCTCGATTGTTGCCCCAACGCGTTCGCTGAAGGCCGATTACGGCGTCTTCGGCGTGTTGGGCAACCACGACCATTTTGCAACGGCGGAAAAGGTCTCTGCGGCGTTGGGTCAAACCGGAATGCAACTCTTGAATAATGCCAATCGGTTACTCACGATAAACGGCGAACGCTTGTCCATCGTCGGCGTGGATGATTTCAGTCGGACAAATAATTTTGCTCGATTGGAAGATGCGGTGCGGGGCGTGAAACCAGATTCCTTCAAACTTTTCTTATCCCATCGTCCGGAATTTTTCGATGCCGCAAGAACAAAAACCGATTTCGACCTGATGCTCGCCGGCCACACTCACGGCGGCCAAGTGGGGTTCGAGGCATTCGGTCTCAAAGTCTATCCAGTTTACCTCGTTCATAAATACGCAATGGGATATTATCAAGTCGATGACAAACAATTATATGTGAATGTCGGAGTCGGAATGGTCGGCGCACCCATCCGTTACGTGCCCGCGGAAATCACGATTTTCACGCTGCAACAAGCTTAATCCACCAATGTTCCTCTGCGGAGAGCACGCGAGTGCGCGCTTCGCATCGTTTCCTTTGAACCGTTCGGATTTCTTCCGTATCATCGTTAAACTTTTCTGAGCCGACGACGTGTCTTTCCCCTCATTTCTCATTCTGTATTGCGCTGGCGTAGTCACCGGAACGCTCGGTGCGCTTCTTGGCATAGGCGGTGGGTTGTTTCTCGTTCCCTTTCTCGTGCTCGCGTTTAACCTACCGATGCACCAGGCAATTGCCACCAGCATCGTCGCCGTCATTGCAACCTCCAGCGCGGGTGCTACGATGAACCTTGAACGTCGTACGGTGAACATTCGCCTGGGCATGGTCTTGGAAATCGCCAGTGTCATCGGGGCGATTGCCGGCGGACTTACTGCATCGCAACTCAGCGCTTCAGTACTGACAAAGCTATTTTCCGTTGTGCTGCTCATCGTCGCTGCGTTGATGATTCGAAAGTTGCGTCGGCAGGGTGAACAGGAGCACATTTTTACCGACGGTGTCTTGGCCGCTACGTTTCACGACGAAGCTACCGGAGCTACGATAGCGTATTCGGTTCGGCGCGTGCCCGCACTGATGGCCGTTTCGTTTGTCGCGGGAAACTTGTCGGGTCTGCTCGGCGTTGGTGGCGGATTTTTCAAAGTTCCTGCGATGACGATATTTGGCGGCGTGCCGATGAAGGCAGCAACGGCAACGAGTAATTTCATGATCGGTGTGACCGCGGCGGCGAGCGCGTTCATCTATTTCTCGCACGGCCATCTGAATCCCTTCATCGCGTCAATTGCTGTATTAGGCGTTCTGAGCGGTTCATTTCTCGGCGTCAAGCTTAATCGACGCATTCATAGTTCTGCAATTGTGTGGATTTTTACCGCGGTACTCGTTGCCGCTTCAATTCAGCTTTACCTTAAATGAGGGTACGAGAACATACCGTCGATCGCTGGACAAGCCGCGTGCTGCGAGGAGGCGTTTGGCTGAGCGTTTCGTTTATTGCTATCGGATTGGTTGCTGCGTTATTCAACCCGGCTTCAGGAAGAGCGGAAGAGAATCCGTCCTTCGCTGAGATTGCCCGGTCGTTGGTTTCAGGTCACCTAAACGGTGAGATGCTCATGTTCGCCGGCCTCGTAACGCTGATGCTGACGCCGATCCTTCGTGTTGCAACGGCGCTCGTGGCGTTTTGGGCGGAGCGAGACTTACGATTCGTATTCACTTCCGGTGTCGTCCTGCTGTTTCTTGTTGGCGAATTGATTTACTCTTTACGATAGGGGGATGTCGTTCCCGCGCAAGCGGGAATCCAGCATGAAAGAATATTTTGTCTATATTCTTTCATGCAAACGAAACGGAACAATGCAACAACGATACTTGAAATATGTTGACAGTTCGTAACGGACTTTAACGACTGGCAAACTTTTTCATAAACAGTGGAGACCAGCAACCACTAAAAAAACGGGGAGTATCCGAAAAGCCAAATGAGTAGGAAAATTTAAATGGAAAAAATGAAAAATAAAAAAATCGTCATTACAGCAGTTCTCCTAATGTTTTTTAGCTTAACCTGTTTCAGAATGATTTCTGATGGAAGTATCAGGACTGTTGAGTTTCTGTCAATTTTTTCAATAGGAGCATTGACAGGAATATTATTGACACAGATTTTTGAAAAGGTTTTTGACAAAAAGTGATACCCTTCAATTAGGAGTTGTTGACGCTGACGGTTCCATATGACCTGGGCTCGTAGGCCGGCTCCGACTCGTTGAACAAAGCTAATTTTTAACTTGAAGCTATCTCAAAAACAAGTTTTGACGCTGTTGGTTTCACGCAAAGATGCAAAATCGCCAAGAATACACGCTCAATAAGAAACCTTTGCGATCTTGGCGGTTCCGCTTTCCAGAATCCCGCTCTGGCGGAATCCAAAAGCGGGACTTGGCGTGACATTTTTGAGATAGGTTCTAACGACTCAGACTCTATTATATGCAACGGTCAGACAGAACCGCCCAGCGCCTTACAACGTGTTTATGCCAGCTTGGGGTTTTAGTGTCGTTATGTAGTTTCTTTTTCTTTATTTAGTTTCGTTTCGGTGGACAGTTTTGGAGTGGTCGCGTTTGTCATTCGTTCCTCATTTAACAAACGCTCCTATGCCCAAGCCGTCATAAACACAAACGTTTGACGCGGGCTTCGCCCTTGTTGTGCGAAGACTCCTTTCGCTTCCAAGAGAAGCGACAGCATCAACATTCTGGATGCCTGCCTTCGCCGGCATGACAACCTAACGGTATGATTCTCTCCGATAAACAAATTCTTTCGGAAATAAAGCGCGGCTCGATTGTCATCAATCCATTCAGCCGCAAACACCTCGGCAGCAACAGCTACGATGTGCATCTGGGCGAGTGGCTGGCGATGTACGACGACGAGATCCTCGACGCCAAAAAACACAACACCGTTACCCACTTTAGGATCCCGCCCGAAGGATTGATCCTCGTCCCCAGCAAATTGTACCTCGGCGTCACGCAGGAGTACACCGAAACGCATAGGCACGTGCCTTTTCTCGAGGGCAAGAGCAGCATCGGCCGGCTCGGAATCGACATCCACGCAACAGCGGGAAAAGGAGATGTTGGGTTTTGTAATACGTGGACGCTGGAAATCTCTGTCCGGCTGCCCGTGAAGATTTACTCCGGCATGCCGATCGGACAACTCATATACTTTGCTGTAACCGGTGAGGTGGAAACGGTGTACTCCAAGAAGAAAAACGCCAAGTACAACAAGCGAACGGTGAAACCGGTGGAGAGCATGATGTGGAAGAATTTCAAGTAACAGACCTCGGAGCCCGATGTTCTGAAGTCCAAGCTTAGTGATGACTGAATTGAGAAGTTTGAGGATTTGTGCCGGATGGATGCTTTTGCTGATCGGATGCGTGCGCCATGAAATATTGAAGCCTGAGTACTTGAACTTTGATATCAGCAAAGACATTACGGTTGTCTTAATAGATGGCAGAAAGATCGAACTAAAGGCCGGCGATTACCGTGTGACGTCTACTAGTGGGATCGATTCTTTGCACGGGACTGGAAGAATCGTTCGAGGATCCGGCGGCGAAAGTGGGTTGACGTTTCAAGGTTCTCTTTCGTTCAGCGACATTCGAGAAATCATCACTCACGCTCAAACAGCTACCGGTGCAATTGTTTCCACCGGAGGAATTTACCTGCTGGTGTATGGGATTCTATTCATTATCGCTCTCGCAACAATTACGGCCCAACTGAAACATTTCTAGCAATTCCATCATGACCTTCTCCGACAAGCTTCGTTCCGTTCAACGGCAAACCAAGTCGCTGCTGTGCGTGGGACTCGATGTCGACCCCGCAAAGCTCCCTCCATCAATCCGACAGTCCGGCAACCCCATTCTGGAGTTCTCCGAACAAATCATCAATGCGACGTGCGACCTCGTCTGCGCGTACAAGCCAAACCTCGCATTCTTCGAGGCGCTCGGCACCGGCGGACACGAAACATTGAAACGAGTCCTTGAGCTTATTCCCAAGAGCATCATCACCATTGGCGATGCGAAGCGGGGGGACATCGGATCGACTGCGGAGCGTTATGTGGTTTCATTGTTCGACGATTTCGGGTTCGATGCTGCCACTGTCAATCCGTATCTCGGTTTCGATTCTATTGAACCGTTCCTGCGAGATGAAGAGAGGGGAGTATTTCTTCTCGCTCTAACATCCAACCCCGGCTCAAAAGATTTTCAACGGCTCAAGGTTGGCGCGAGACCGTTGTACGAGCGCATAGTAAAGAAAGCAAAGAACTGGAACACAAAGAAGAACCTGGGGCTCGTCGTGGGTGCGACACACCCTCGCGAACTAAAATCGTTGCGCAAGCTCGCACCGCAGATGCCCTTCCTTATTCCCGGCGTCGGCAGTCAAGGAGGCGATTTGAAATCTGCCGTCAGGTTCGGATGCATAGAACCCGGCTGGGGCGCAGTGATTAATGCAAGCCGTAGTATTCTCTACGCTTCATCGGGAAATGATTTTGCCAAAGCTGCTAGAACCGAAGCACTCAGAATGAGGGATGAAATCACCGCTTTGATCAATAGTCAGACTTCTTGGTGAAGTCTGACTATTCGTACCAATGGCCCGCCGTTCGCCAAATATCCACGAACGTTTCCTCCGGCACATCTGGAGCAATCAATACCTCAAGCCTTCTGAGCTGACAACGACAGGCGGCACGCCCGTAAGAGTGTTAAATGTCGGCATGTTGAATCTCGAGGGCGGTCCCGATTTTCTGGGCGCGAAAATCAAAGTCGGCTCAACGACGCTTGCTGGAGATGTGGAGATTCACCGCACGGCTTTCGATTGGCTGCAGCATCGGCATCAGGAAGATCCGCGCTATAATTCCGTGATTCTCCACGTGGTGCTCGAGCCGCCGAACGATGGATTGAAAACAATCGTCGAGAGTGGACGTGAAATTCCTACGCTTGTGCTGGGGCAATTTCTCCGTGAACCCATCCACGAAATTTGGAAGAAGGCGATCCTCGACGAACGAGCACAGACGCCCGAAACAATCCCTTGCCATAAAAGGAATTCTACTGTCCCCGCTGAACTCTTGCGATCGTGGTTGAACAAACTTTCTGTCGAGCGTGCAGAAATAAAACTGAGACGGTTCGAAGACCGCCTGCGAGAACTCGCACTTCTACGCAAACTCTCTGTGCACGAAACGCCACGCACGTGGGGCGATCCGCCGGAAGAAGGTAATGCCGACGAGATTCCGCCGCCGAGCGTTGAGCTTTCAACACGCGACCTTTCAAAAAGGGAACTCTGGGAACAGGTGATGTACGAAGGAGTGATGGAGGGTTTGGGCTACAGCAAGAACTGGGAACCTTTCGTCCGCTTGGCAAGAAGCGTAAGTTTGGAAACGGTTCGGGGTATCGGGTTAGAGGGTCGACGAGACGAGATCGAAGCCTTGTTGTTCGGCGCGGCGGGATTGATTCCGAAATCTTCTTCGATGAAAGAAAAGGAATCCAAATCGTACGTGCGCGTCTTGAAAAAACGTTGGCGCGAAATGCGTCCCCGATTGAAGATACCACTGCTCAGTGCGGCAGACTGGCAGTTCTTTCCGACGCGCCCGACAAATTTTCCAACACTCCGCCTGGCTGCGGGAGCGCAGATTGTTTCAAAATTTCTCAACGAAGATTTGTTTCGAGCGGTCATTCAATCCTTCAAGAAAGATTCGTCTCCGGCCAATACTCATAAACGGCTTCGCGAATTGCTTTCTGTTACACCGCGCGGATTCTGGAAGCATCACTATCATTTCGATATACGCACTGCCACACCGATTACATCGCTCGGCGAGACGCGCCTCGACGAGATTCTCCTCAACGCCGTTGTGCCTGTCGCTCTACTCTACGCTCGCGTGTTCAGAGATTCTGCGGTTCGCTCGAGCGCCCTTGCACTGTATCGTTCACTCAAACCGTCTCAAGAGAATTCCGTTACGCGGCTGATGGGGAACCAATTGCTGGCCGATCGGTTGAAACTTCATTCCGCCGCACTTCAGCAGGGGGCGATACAACTCTACAAGTTCTACTGTGCGGAGAATCGATGCTCGGAATGTGAAGTGGGGCGCGTTGTGTTTGCTGAAGTGGCGCCTCGCTCACGTTAACTATTCTTTCTTACCTACAATAATGTAGTGTCGGCACAACAGCGCACGAAATGGAAAAAGCTGCGTGCGGATCGAACGCAGGACAGAACTCGTGAGCGTAAACAGATACAGCCATTGAAGCGGATACAATACAATCGCGAGTGGGAGGAACAACAGGTCTTCGTAATAAAGCGACACGTACTCAACCCGTTCGAGCGTGAGGTGCTGCTCGAAAAACATCTTCAGTAATTCCTGTGGGGGTATGTACTTGTAGGTGTGCGAGTGCGCTTCCATCAAGAGCTTAAATCTTCGCAGTCTCCCCAAGAACAGAAACGACAGCCGGTCGCGTACCGTGAACGCGTTATCGTTGGTGATGACGATGCGCCCGCCAGGTTTTAGTTGCTTCGCACATTCCGAGATGAAACCCGCGGTGTTGTCGAATTCCATCACGCCACTAATCGAGGTAATCACGTCGAATAGTTCCCCGGCGGAAAACGGAAACGGCTTCGTTGCATCCATCGAGAGAAACCGCACCTCTGCGCCTGGTGCCTGTGCGTGAAGGTCGGCGCACGTGATGGTACTTGAAGGAAACAGTCTCTTCACCGCTAACGCAAATTCGCCCCGGCCGCACGGAATATCCAGCAAGCTGAATGCTCCATTCGGGCTGAACCTCGATTGCAAGAACGAGAAAACCGCCCGGTTCACGCCGCGTTGGGTGTTGCCGTGCGGGATTGTCTGGAGATTCGTCTCGTTCACAGAAACAAAATATCGCTGCGCCACTGCAAATGCAAATTCGTTGAAACATTGTTCGGCATCTCACGTTCATTCTCCGTGATTTTCCCCTCGCAGATATACAAATCATCCTCTATCTTCTTGCACCCTCTCCACCCTCATTATTTATCTCTCGGAGGTCGTATGCTTTCAAGGTTCATTCGTTTAGTGTTCGTCATGGTTGTGTTCTGCTTCAGCGCGTATCCACAGACCGCCCCCACAATTGCCTTGCACGAAAATACTCCCACCGTGCACGCATTTACCAACGCACGCATCGTCGTCAAACCCGGCTCTGTGATTGCAAAGGGAACGCTTATCGTCCGCGACGGCGTGATTGAATCCGTCGGCGAATCCGTTGTGCCTCCCGCCGACGCGCGCGTGTGGGATTTGAGCGGCGCTACGATGTATGCGGGATTAATTGATCTGGCGTCGGACTACGGCATGCCGAAACCGCCGCAGCCGGGCTCGGGCGGCGGATTCGGGCAACAGCAGGCTCCGCCCGCTCCTCCAAAAGGAGCCGCACATTGGAATTCAAAAATGCTCGCCGATGCGCGTGCGGATGCGGACTTTGCAGTGGATCCAAAGACCGCTGAAAAGCTTCGCTCACAAGGATTCACGATGGTGAACGCTGTTCCGCAAAAAGGAATTTTTCGTGGCACCTCCGCTTTCGTTTCGCTTGCGGAGGCCGCAGCAAGCAATGTGATTGCCAAAGAGGGCGTAGCACAAGTTGTTGCGCTCGAGACTGGCGGATTTTCCGGTGGAGCACCTTCGTCGCAAATGGGTGTCATTGCCTTTGTCCGCCAGACGCTTATGGATGCAGATTGGTACCGACGAGCGTGGGATTCGTATAGCAAGAAGCCGTCGCAACAAAAACCTGAAACCAACAACGCGCTGGCTGCTCTCGCCGATGCAGCCCAAGGTAGACAACCGTTGCTGATGGGGGCAACCGATGAACTGAACTTGTTGCGTGCCGCCAAACTCGGAAAAGAATTCAATTTGAACGTGTGGATACTCGGAAGTGGAGTTGAATTCCGGCGGCTTGAGGCGGTGAAAAATACAAAGCTTCCAATCATACTTCCGTTAAATTTTCTCGAAGCGCCTACGGTTGACATTCCCGAAGAAGCCGCAAACGTTAGCCTGGAAGAGTTGATTCGCTGGGACGTTGCTCCAGAAAACCCGGGACGTCTAGAAAAATCCGGGGTTCCTCTTGCCCTCACTACAGCCCAACTGAAGGATGCAGGAACGTTTCTCGCGCAAGTGCGCAAAGCGATTGACCGTGGACTTTCAGCCGATGGCGCGCTTGCCGCACTCACTACAACGCCTGCCAAATGGTTGGGCGTCGAATCATCCTACGGTTCGCTGGAGAAAGGACGTCGCGCAAACATCGTTGTAACAGACGGCGACTTATTCGCCGAGAAAACGAAGATCCGCGAGGTGTGGGTAAACGGAAAACGATACGAAGTGAAGCCGCCGCCAGCCAACGACCCGCGGGGCACTTGGATGCTCAACACACCCCTTACCACAGCGGTCGACACGCTTCTGCTAAAGGGCGAGGCCGATAAGCTCTCCGGTACGATCAAGATGAGCGGTAAAACTCTGAATCTTACTGCTCCGACTTTTTCAGCCGGCAGATTGGCGTTTTCATTCGGCGGCGACTCGGTTGGCGTTGCGGGAACGATTCGACTATCGGCAACTGTAACCGCGACTGAAATGTTCGGACTCGGTGAAAGTCCAGACGGCAGCCAATGGCGGTGGAGCGCATCGCGCAAAGAGCCTGCGAAGGAGGAGCCCGACACGGCGAAGCCAAAGAAGCCGGAAATGGCTTCGTTCCCCGACGTGTTTCCCTCGGGCGAATTCGGTCGTGCGAAATTCCCCGAGCAACAAACGGTGCTTGTGAAGAACGCGACGGTTTGGACTCAGGGTCCGCAGGGAAAACTTGAGGGAGCCGACGTTTTGATCTCCAAAGGAAAAATTCAACAGGTCGGGAAGAATCTTTCGGCGCCAAAGGATGCAACCGTCATCGACGGAACAGGAAAAAATGTTACGCCAGGAATGATCGACGCCCATTCCCATATTGCTGTCACTGGATCCGTGAATGAGTTCGGTCCCGCGATCACCTGCAACGTGCGCATCGCCGACGTGCTCGACCCCGATGACATCTGGATCTACCGACAACTTGCGGGCGGAACGGTTGCAGCAAATATTTTCCACGGCTCGGCCAACCCAATCGGCGGACAGAATGCAATCATCAAACACCGGTGGGGTTCCTTGCCGGATGAATTACTGTTGCAGGGAGCTCCGCAAGGCGTCAAGTTTGCGCTTGGCGAGAACGTAAAGCAGTCACACGTAAGTGGAGCGCAAGGACGCTCCCAACGTTATCCACACACGCGCATGGGCGTCGACCAAATTATTCGCGACCGATTCCAGGCCGGGCTTGATTACGAACGTGCGTGGAAGGATTGGGAATTGGATAAATCAAGCATTCCGCCACGAAAGGATCTGGAACTTGATGCCCTATTGGAAATGGTCAAGGGCACACGAAAAATTCACGCACATTCGTATAGGCAGGATGAGATTCTGATGCTAATTCGAGCGGCGGAAGATTATCATATCAAGATTGCCACCTTCCAACACGCACTTGAAGCTTACAAGGTTGCGGATGCGATCGCGAAGCACGGCGCCGGCGCTTCTGGGTTCAGCGACTGGTGGGCGTACAAGCACGAAGCGTACGATGCAATTCCAGGTAATTTTCCGCTCGTCTGGAAACAAGGCGTTCTCGTTTCCTACAATTCCGACGATGCGCAACTTGCGACGCGCTTGAATTGGGAAGCCGCGAAAGCTGTCCCCTTCGGCATCTCGGAAGAAGAGGCCCTCAAGTTTGTCACGATCAATCCCGCAAAGCAATTGGGAATCGACAAGTTTACGGGATCGCTCGAAGCAGGGAAAGATGCTGATTTTGTTATCTGGAACGGCAACCCGCTCTCGACCTACACGAAGTGTGAGCAGACTTGGGTTGACGGGCGAAAGATGTTCGACATACAGGAGGATGTCCAGATGGCGTCCGACGCAGTCAAACAGCGCGGCGCGTTAATCCAAAAAGTACTCAAGAGCAAAGCACCTGCACCTACGCCGCCCGCCGGTGGTGCGCCCCGATTCCGACGGCCGGGTGAAGAACAGCCAAAACATTGCGATGACGGCATCGAAGAATATGAATTATCGCTGAATGGAGGTGGGTTATGAAAAAACAATTGAAAAGTAAAAATGAAAAAGTAAAAAATGTTATCGCTTTCTCGTTTTTCATTTTGAATTTTTCATTTCTAATTGCTTCAGACCCTGTTCCTGCTCCAAAGCAAAAAAAGCCCATCGCCATCATCGGCGCGACTATTCATCCGGTCAGCGGCGCGGAAATTTCAAACGGTACGATTCTTTTCGACAAAGGCACAATCACGGCAATCGGGCTAAACGTCGCCATTCCGGCAAACGCAGAGCGGATCAACGCGACTGGGAAGCATGTGTATCCCGGTCTCATCTCTGCCGTTTCGAATCTTGGGCTGGTTGAAATTCCCCTTGGCGCGCCGGGCACGGACGATCTGGGCGAGTCGGGATCCATCAACCCGAATGCGCGCGCAGAGGTTGCGGTACATCCGGAAAGCGAGCTGATTCCCGTCGCTCGTTCTGCCGGGTTCACCATTGCAGGCGTAGCCGCCTCCGGAGGAATGATTTCGGGGACAGCTGCAGCGATGATGCTTGATGGATGGTCGTGGGAAGATATGCTGTTGAAGGGCGGACTCGGTCTGGTAGTGCAGTGGCCCGACGTAGTATACCGCCCACCGCAAAACCCATTCTCTACGCAAACGAAAGAAGATTGGCTGAAGAATCGCGACACTCAATTGAAGAATTTGCGCGACGCGTTTGCGCAGGCACGTGCGTATCGGGTGGCCAAACAATCTGAGTCGCAAAAATCCATTCCGTACCACGATTCGGACAAAAGATGGGAATCGATGATTCCGGTGCTCGAGGGGAAGACGCCTGTGTGGGTCCTCGCTGACGACATCGCACAAATTCAGGCTGCCATCACCTGGGCCGAACAAGAAAACGTGAAACTCGTGATTGTTGGCGGCCAAGATTCGTGGCGCGTTGCCAGCCATCTCAAGGCGAAAAATATTCCTGTAATTGTCGCGGGTACGCTCTCCGGTCCAGGCCAACGGTGGGAAGCATACAGCAGCGCCTTCTCGCTGCCGAAGAAGCTCGCCGATGCTGGCGTTGCCTTCTGCATTGCGGGGTCGTATGGTGGCGATAATGCTGCGAACACACGTCATATTCGCCACCACGCAGCGATCGCCTCGGCGTACGGGCTTTCAAAAGAGGACGCGTTGAAATCTATCACTCAGTATGCCGCACAAATTCTGGGCATCGCGGACCGCGTCGGCTCGCTCGAGGTTGGCAAAGATGCCACCCTGATTCTCACGAACGGCGACCCGCTGGAATGGGAGACAACCGTGGACCAAGTCTTCATCCAGGGAAAGAACTGTGACATGCGTGACCGTCAGAAACAACTGTTGGAAAAGTACACGGAGAAGTATAAGCAGATGAAAGAGTAGTTCTTTGCTTCCGTAGCATTCACTCAAGCGCCGGGATGGTTTCATCTCGGCGCTTTCTATTTATCTCAGCTCCGACACGTTCACCAGGTCTTTACATCACTGATGTCAAGCGTTCGGTTTGAGATCAACCCATAGTCTTCAACCTTCCTTGTCACCGCAAAGGGAATTGCTCGCGCCCGGAGTGCTGGCAATTCTTCGAGGGCGATAAAACAGAGTGCGGTATCCGGTCGACGAAAGCGTTCTGCTAGCTCATCGTAAGTTTGCAGAACCGGCCAGGTGTTTTGGTCTGAATAGAAGATCATCGTGTTGTTGAAGCCGTAATACTCTTGGCGGAATGCAATGACGCAGCACCCGCGCGTACCAAAATGACGCACATAGGGAGCGAGAATGCGAACATCCTTCTCCCGCTCTTTCGAGAGCGGCAATGGCGTCGCATTGATCACCACGGCCGCCAACACTGCGAGCCCAGCCCAGCATTTGGCAACCGTGGCGCGGCGTGCTTCGCCGAAGAACTCATCCATCACCACTCCGCACATCATCGCGGCGGCGGGAAACATTTGCATAATGTACCACAGACGTCTGGTTTGCATGGCGCTCATCGTGAGAAAGACTATTCCAGCCCAGAACAAACATAGAACAGCGCTCTCGCTGTCGCGCCGAGATTTGCCGGCGAACTTCCATACCGCAAAACCAAACACCGGCAGCCACGGCCAGTAGTAGATCAACAGGTCTTTTGCGTATGAAAGATGAGCATGCCAGGGCTCCGGCTCAGCGTTGAACCCGCGTTGCAGAATAACCCAACCAAAATGATTGTCATAGAACTGATCCCCGAACCATAGGTATTGAACCACATACCACGAACATCCTACAAGAAATACTAACAACGACCCGGCAACAAAATAGGGGTCGAAGAACATCTTCCACCGCTTTGTGGCAAGAAGGAAGACGACCGAAATGAGTGCAGGGAAAAGGCCGAGCACGCTCTTGACCAGAAGGGCCATTCCGATGCTGAGCCCCCACAACAAGAAATATCGGCGATCTTTCCTGACGCTCAGCATCAACGCATAGAGCGCCAGCGTGCAGAAGAAGGTGAGCGTTACATCTTGCATAGCCCGGCTGGCGTAGCGCGTGAATATCTGGGTGGTGGAAAGTATGCACGCAGAGAATAGTCCCACCCACGAATTGAAAAGCAGTTTGCCAAAATAGTAGAGCAGCAGCACCGTGCAGATGCCGAAAATTGCGGAAGGAAGTTTTGCCGTGTACTCGCTCACGCCAAATGCCTTGAAGGAGAGGGCGATAAAGCTCAGGAAAACCGGGGGTTGCTCGAACGTCGGCTTGCCGTTGTAGTGCATGGTGACCCAATCGCTGGTCTGCAAAATCTCCTTTGCCTTCTGGGCGTAATGCGCATCGTCGTAGTTGGCAAGTCCGTTGCCACCCAGCTTGGAAAGCATCACTGTAACGGCAAGAAAAAAAATGATGAGCAGATGGGCCCACTCGGTTGCGAGTACTTCGTTGAGCGCGCTTACGGATGGTTGTCGCTTGGCCTCGGTCATTCGCTCTCCTTTTTTTGGTCTGATTGCAACTGCGTTGTGTGTTCGGTTTAAAACCGCAACCATTCAGCGCCCTGCGTTAGGCAGCGTTGTTTCTATTTCGTTAAAACCGTTCAAAAAATGGCTGCTTGTGAGAATCAACTCCGAAAACCCTCCGCGGTGGGTGTTGAACGCGGCATCAATTCGGATGACGCCTGAGCCGAGTTGTTTTGACTTTTCGATCCGTAATCCAAACCCGACCGATGAATAGAACCGTTGGCGCGCCAGGTCGCTTCCTTCGTTCCATGCCGTGCCGCAATCGGCAAACATAGCTGCTCCGAACCGAAGGATCCACCAGTCTACCTTCAAGCGGAGACGGTCTTCAACGTTGAGCAGCAGCATCCGGTTTCCGGATACAAAATTTGCTCCGTACCCGCGCAATCCGCTTGGAGATCCAAGCGTGATCTGCCGACCGGGCGACCAGGCAGAGCCGATGACTCCGCCAACTCGTGCCACAAGTAGGTGCCGTGGGAAGATTTTCGTGTGTGTCAGCACAGACCATGAGAGTGTTGTTTCGCTCGGATTGCTTATCACTGTGTATCCGGCATATGCGACAAGCGAACTGAGGTACCAGCCCTCCGACACCTCGGCCGCCACAACTCCGCCGGCTTGAAAGTAATACCCCGTGTTTCCAATGTCAAAGGCTCGAAAGTTTTTTCCGCCGATGAAATCGCAAGCTATTCCGTACGGAACGTCTTCCACGCGTTCGATATTGTTGAGAAACTTTTCTTGGCGCCACGTACGATGTACCATACCGAGAGAGACGTTTAACAGGTCAAGATTGTCGAACCGTCGCAGGGGACCGGCTGATGATTCCGTCCGAGTGCGCAAGAGCGATATGCCGGTCCGCGCTTTGGTTTTCTTCCCGGCTGAGTAGACAAGCCAAACATTTTGATTCTGCTGAAGAATATCTTGTTGGCCGATTTGGATATTGTTGTAGTACGTTCTGCGCCGTATCCTGCCATCGTCGGCGTAGAGCCCGGCGGACCACGAGGCACGTTCTTCAAAGAACGGGCGCTCCGCGAGAACTGTGCTAATGAGAAGGTCCTCTGAATTCTTGTGCTGAACGGTAATCCCCCACCGTGTCGCAAAGGCTCTCCGCTCCACAAAGCGCAACTCGGCACCGTGCGGGTCAGTTCGGAGCGAGTTGTAATCGTACGAAACCGATACGTGTTGGGCCCTCCCCAGAAAATTGTCTTCACTAAAACCAGTGGAAAAATTCTTGACCCCGCCGTCGTTCTTGTACGAAACGTTCACGTTCATCGTCAATTGGTCGCGGGTTTCCACAAGTACTGTTGTTGCCTCCCGGTTCACCGTGTCGACGCGTAGGTGAACTTCATCAAAGATGCCCATCCGCCTTAAATTACGAATGGATTCTTCTGCGAGGCCGGGGTGAAACGGTTCGCTTTCGCGCAAGAGTAACTCGTTCCGCACGATTTGTTCACGTGTGAGAACGTGGAGTTTATTTGCCAACCATCCAACTGCATCCTGATCGCTGGAATCTTTTTGGTCAGCGATTTCTCTTCTGTCAATCGAGATGTGGCTGATTCTTAAGGATGGTTCTGTTGTCGTGAGAGGTTGGGCCGAACAGGCTGTCACAACAAGAAACACTGCCCATCGGCGTAGGAACTTCCAACGGGTGGCTCTCATTACCGCGCGGCGGGAGAAGGCCGAGGAGGAATGATGCCGAACACGTGGGCAAAGGATTCCGTCGGCGCTGCCAAAGTCAAGTTGCTTCGTTTCATTGCAGCAAAAATATATCTGTTCTGGAGTCAAGTATCAACGGATGATTCTTTGTGGACCAACGTCGGCTGGCAAGGCACACGGTAACGATTTTGGCCAACTGTGTTGGATTCTTAATACTGAGAGGTCTCTCCATTTTAGAATTGCTTCGTACAAAACTCCTTGATACCTTCTTGCCGGCGTTCTCTTCCCTGTCATGGAAATTCTCATCATCTTCGGCGTCGTGTTGGTTGCGATCGTGCTCTACCGGTTATCCACGCTTAGCGGCCGCGTGAACAATCTGGAATGGAAGCTTCGAGATTTCGAATCCCTTCAACGCTCCATTGCCAGCCTCCAGTCGCTCGTCAATCAACTCTCCGAACCGAAGCTGGATCGCTCAAAATCTGCGGGCGCCGCCAAATCCGCATCGAGAGAACCTGACCAAAAGAAGCAACCAGCATCCTCCTCTTCCGATCCCGTAGCGGCGCATGCTGCTGTACCCTCTCCCGATGTCCGTCAAGAACAAAAACCTTCGCGCACGCGCGAAGAATGGGAGGCGTTTGTTGGGGGCAAGTTGCTGAACCGTATCGCGGCACTCGCACTGATTCTTGGCGTGGGATTTTTTCTGAAGTATGCGTTCGATAACAATTGGATTTCGGAAACTGTTCGCGTGCTCATCGGGGTTGGTGCTGGATTAGTCTGCCTCGTAGGCGCCTTTCGTACACACAGCAAAGGTTTCGCGATTTTTGCGCAGGGACTTGTCGGTGCGGGTAGTGCGATTCTCTACTTGTCCGTCTATGCCTCCTTCAACTTCTACCATCTCGTTCCCCAGGTTTCTGCATTCGTCCTGATGGCAATTGTCACCACAGCTGTACTGGCCCAAGCGTTGTATTATGACGCACTTGCAATCACTGTGCTCGGCTGGGCCGGCGGATTCCTCACGCCGATCATGCTCAACACTGGCGTTTCTAACGAAGCGGGGCTTTTCACCTACGTCTCCTTGCTCGCTCTTGGCCTTGTTGCAATCGAAGTCAAGAAATCAGCGTGGTCGATCGTTGAACCCCTAACCTTTGTGGGAGTTTGGACGCTCTATTGGGCTTGGCACGTTGATGATTATTCTCCCGACAAACTACTCCTTACTGCCTTTTTCGTAATCGTGTTTTGGAAGCTCTTCTTTTTGCTCGACTTCTTTCGCGCTGCACCGCTTACCGGTCTCCGCAGAGGGATTGCTCACACCGTCGGATCGGCAAATGCCGTGATGCTCTTCTGCACTTCCTATGTGTTGCTTTCCGCCAACTATAAGGCCTCGCAGGGATTAGTAACGTTGTTCATTGCCGTGCTATATTTTGGCGCGATACGCTTTGTAAAAATGCGGCGCGAGGTGGAGCCAGAAACAACCGTTCGGCACGTGTTCACCTCAATCGTGCTGCTGGTAATCGCGACGGCATTACATTTTGAATCATATCGAGTGCCGCTTTGGTGGTCGTTCGAGGCCGCGGCGTTGGTCTGGTGCGGCGTTCGATGGAAAGTCAGCTACGTGCGGAACTCCGCAGTCGCTCTTCTCGTGCTCGTTTTTCTCAGACTGCTTTCTATCGACACATTGCGGTCGTTCGTTCCCAACGAGAGTTTTTCATTGTTCATGAATTGGCGGGCGCTCACGCTTACGTGTTTTGTTGTTGCGATGGCGCTCTCCGCCTGGATGCTTCACGCGCTCTCAGAGGAAGATCGGCTTATCGCTTCTTTACTGACTGTTGCCGCAACCACAGTGTTTGGCGCGATGCTTAGCTTGGAATCCAACGACTTCTTCCGGCAGCGGATGCAGATCGTCTCGACGCCGGATTTCATTCGATTGGAATACGCGCGCGCTCTCGCAATTTCTGCTTTATGGACTGCCTACACCCTCCCGCTTCTCTGGCTCGGCATTAAGAATCGATTTGGCCCGCTCATCGGATCGGGCGTGGCTTGGATGTCGGCTGGGCTCGTGTTCGGCATTACCGGAGGCGTTGCATTCGAGCCCATTGCTGAGTTTGCGGCTGTCGCGAATATCCGCACGGTGCAGATGCTGTTTCTGTTCGTGTGCACGATACTTGCCGCCCGCTGGATCCGCACCGGCCGTGCGGCGTGGGAACCGTTTGCTAGAATTCTTCCCGTTGTTCAAGTTGCCGCAGTTGCGGTGCTCTTCATGATGCTAACCGGAGAAATCAGAGACTTCTACAGACAGAGGATTGAAGCACTCCGAATTGGATATGGCGACACCGATGAAGTGCTTCGCCTCCAGAACCTGCAGCAGCTTCTACTTTCCATCGGATGGCTGCTGTATTCATTCCTCCTCATGGGTGTGGGCTTGTGGCGACGAGTGCGTGGAATCCGACTTATTGCCATCGTCGTCTTTGGGTTTACGATTCTAAAAATATTTTTGTTCGACCTGTCATTTCTCGAAACTCTCTATCGCATCTTCCTCTTCATCGGCCTTGGCGTGATCTTGTTCGCCGTCTCTTATTCATACCAACGATGGCGAGAAATTATTCTCAAGCCGGATGTCGACTAAGAATTGTCAAGTAGATAATTACCGTCAGAGCTGATCTGCGATTTCTCTCCGAACGTGCTTTGTCAATAACCTGCATTTCTCTCGATCACTTCGAAACTTCTTCTGTCCATCGGCAGTAAGCATCACAGACGCCGTTTTTGATTGCATCGCAGTCAATGCGTCGTTACTTTTCTTCTACGAAATAAGGGGGAGCTAAGGGATGAACAGTTTCGATCTATGAGAATTCTGATTTGCTTGTTGGCGGGCGGCCTATTCACTGCCCTCCTCTCAGCACAATCTTCGCCGGATTCAACAAGAACGTTTCGGGTGGAACAGGTCGTCGTTACGGGATCCCGAATTAGTGAGGAGACGATGAATGTTCCCATGGCTCTCTCTGTGCGGGGGCGAGAGACGTTTTCCGACGACCGGGCAATGGGTGTGGATGCTGCGTTGTCGATAATCCCCGGCGTAATGGTAAGCAGTCGTGCCGGCGCGGGTGATGTGCGACTAACGATTCGGGGATTCGGCGCAAGGGGTAGCGGCGACCGTTCAAATGCTGCCACCGTGCGAGGCGTAAAAGTTCTACTCGACGGCATTCCGGAGACAGAGCCCGACGGTCGAACGACCTTCGACTTGATCGACATCAGTTCGGTTGAGCGCGTGGAGGTCTTTCGCACTAATGCTTCAACGCTGTTTGGCAATGCTTCCGGCGGCGTGATTAATTTTTCCACTGTGCGCTCGTTTGAACAACCATTCATCTCTGGGGGAACGCTTGCCGGAGAGTTCGGACTCCGCCGCCTTTCCGTTGAAATGGGAACGAGGCTTTCTTCTTCCTCTTTGCAAGCCTCTTTTTCGAAAACCGAGTTAGACGGTTGGCGGAGTAATAGCGCCTCTTCCCAGCAACAGGCAACGGTCTCCTTGAACGCCCTCCTGGGAGAATCAACAAACCTAAGAGTTTTCACGAGCGGCGCAACGAACGCTTTTTCCATTCCGGGTGCGCTCACGCAGGCTCAATTCGACGCCGACCCTTCGCAAGCAAACCCAGCATACCTTGCGCGGCGCGAGCGAAGAAGAAATCTTTCCGGCAGGATTGCATTCGACCTCACCACGCCCCTCGCTGAGGGGCGTTCGCTCAATATCGTCGGCTTCGTAACGCCCAAAGTTCTTCAACGCTCGGAACGGGGCACGTTCAGAGATTTTAACCGATACCATGTTGGTGCCGGGTCGGTGTATAGGTGGACTCCTTCCAATCGTGGACTTCTCAACTCCCTTTTGTTCGGCATCGATGGCGCGTATCAGGATGGATCGATCTTGTTCTACAATCTCGTCGGCGGGGAGCGTGGAGATTCGCTTCGAACGAACAAACGTGAGGGGGCAGCAACGTGGGGAGCATTCGCAAAGGCTGAGGTGGCCGTCGTAGACCGGATACTGCTTACGGGCGGATTGCGCTTCGACCATCAACAGTATATCGCGGAAGATTACGCCGCGGGTGTAAAGAAGACTGTCGTCCGTGAGGAGCTGAATCTCGACCACTTCACGCCAAGCGTTGCGCTTCTCTATCGTCCCGCAGAACGCGTTTCACTCTACGCCGCAATGAGTGGCGGCTTAGAATCGCCGGCATTCAACGAGGTCGATCCACCACCGGGGGTGGTGAACCCGCTGCTGAACCAAGTCTTGAAGCCGATGACCTCGACCACCTACGAGTTTGGCATAAAGGGTTGGTTGGAACCTGGAGTTGCGGCACTTGAACAACTTGTGTACTCTGCCTCAGCATTTACGATCCATATTAACGACGAAATCGTGCCCTACAACGGGGGTGCTTATTTTTTTTCTGCAGGTGTTTCCAATCGCTCAGGGCTTGAAGCGAGCCTCGACGCCCGGTTTTCGTTTGGGTGCACCTGGCAGTCCGCACTGACTCTGTTGAAGGGAACGTACGAGACGTATACAAACGACCTGGGAAATTTTTCTGGCAACGCTGCGCCAGGAATTCCAGACATGACCTGGAACAACAAATTCCGCTGGGAGAGCCAGTGGGGATTTTCTGCGAGCTTCACGGTTCATACGACAAGTTCGTACGTTGCCGATGACGCAAATATTTTTTTCGTCCCATCTGCCACCGTGCTGAGTGCCGCCGTTTGCTATCAACTTAAGCTCGGCTCAAGCGTCCTCGATATCACGACCGGCGTGCAAAATCTAACAGACACCAAGTATGCGGCTTCCGCGTTCATCAATCCGAGTGGCGGGGCGTTTCTCGAGCCGGGGTTGCCGCGCAACGTATACGGCGGAATACAATTTCGGATAGATTTATAAAATGGGAACCTCAGTAAACGCTATCGTTGAAGGTGCGCTGTGGTATTTCGTGTTTCTTTTTTCCACCGTCTTGCACGAGGCGGCGCACGCCCTCGCGGCGCATAAGCTCGGCGATTCGACCGCGTACGCGGGGGGACAGGTCACGCTCAACCCGATGCCGCACATTCGTCGCGAACCCTTCGGCACAGTTGTCATTCCGATTCTTACCTACGCTCTCGGCGGCTGGATGATGGGTTGGGCAAGCGCTCCCTATAACCTTGCTTGGGCGATTTTGTATCCTCGGAGAGCAGCCTTGATGTCGCTTGCCGGGCCGGCCGCAAATCTTCTTCTTATGATGGTTGCCGTTGTCGGCGTGCGGACTGGAGTTCTGGTGCAGTACTTCGTGCCGCCCGAACATATCAATTTCACGCACGTGGTTGAGGCGTTCAACGCTGGGGGCGCCGCCTATGTCGCAAAGTTCCTCAGTATTCTGTTTTCACTGAATCTGCTTTTATGCCTGTTCAATCTCTTGCCCTTCCCTCCCCTCGACGGCAGCGGGGTTATCCCTCTCTTTCTTCCGGAGGATCCTTCACGCCGCTACCTCGCTTACGTCCGTCGCCAGCCGATGTTAGCCTTTGGAGGAATGTATCTCGCGTGGAAGTTCTTCGGATTTCTGTATAGTCCGGTGCATCTCTTCGTCATCAACCTCTTATATCCAGAAATGCATTATCGCTAAACTGGTTCGGCGGCCGGAGTATGTAATTGGTCGCCCTTCAATTATTCCCTATTTTGTGTTGGCCCCCTTCAAATAGATTTTCAGGTACAACTTGGTGCTAGACTCATGTAGTCGCGTAACAAAGATACAATACCCATGGAAGCAAAGAAAGCAAACCTCTCCGCGTTGCGAATCAATAAGGAGAGCCGTCCCGCCGGTTCGTCAACGACCCGGAATACCATCACCATCGTCGTCGTTCTCATCGCCGTAATTGCCGCCGCGGTGTATGGCTGGAATTGGCTTGTTGCTCCTGCGATTGAAGTAAAGCTTACGACCGCCACGATGATGTCGCCCGCACAATCGAATGCCGTGTTGACGGCGAGCGGCTACGTGGTTGCACAGCGCAAGGCGGCCGTTGCCTCGAAAGCAACGGGCAGACTTATCAAGCTCAATGTTGTTGAAGGCGATCGCGTGAAGAAAGATGAAATCATCGCAGAGCTGGAAGATTCCGACATCCGCACGCAGTTAGACCAGGCGCGCGCGAACCTGAAAGTGAATGAAGCCGACCTGAAGGATGCACAACAAACTCTCGCGCGGCAGAAATCGTTACTCGAAAAAGGTCTTACGTCGCAAGCCGAGTACGATGCGGTCGAATCACGACTGCAACGCGTGATGGCGTCGATTGAGTATGCGAAAGCCACGATTGCTTCGGCGGCGGTTGCGATGGAAAACACTCGCATCCGCGCACCCTTTAACGGAACCGTGCTGACGAAAAACGCGGACGTCGGCGAAATGGTCGTGCCGATGGCGGCAAGCGTCGGGTCGAAATCTGCAGTCGTCACGATCGCCGATATGACGTCGCTACAGGTTGAAGCCGACGTTTCTGAATCGAACATCCAGCGGATTACGGTCAACCAGCCGTGCGAGATTACGCTCGACGCCTATCCCGAGGTACGGTATCAGGGATTCGTGGCAAAGATCGTCCCCACCGCGGATAGGGCTAAGGCGACGGTGATGACAAAAGTGGGGTTTGCCTCATACGATTCGCGTGTGTTGCCGGAGATGAGTGCAAAGGTGTTGTTCCTGACGAGGGCCAACGACCAGGCGCAACAGCAGGTGAAGCCCTTTCTCACCGTAATCGCAAGCGCCGTGGTTGAACGGAACGGTCGGCGCGTTGTCTTTGTGGTACAGGAGGGTCGGGCGGTCGAAGTGGAGGTCTCGCTTGGACGCACAGTTGGTGCGTACGTCGAAATCACAAGTGGACTGACCTCTGGAGATAAAGTCATTGAAAAAGTGGATGGGAACGTCCAGGGGGGCGTGAAGGTAAAGCCCGTGTAACAATTCGGAATCAATAACCTATCGCTACGTTCTTCTCCACTGGCTGCTTGGCAATCGTGATCTCTGACCTCAAAACAATTCTACGATCTTCATTCTAACGGGGTCGGGCGAACCCAACCGAGGCTTCTGGGAATGTCGATCGAGCTTCTGGTCAAAAGTTCCCTCACTCATACTTTGTGGATTTCGGAAAACCTGCTTAGCTTTCAGCCGCAACCGCTGCGCCGCATGCGGTGCAAATCTTCTCCCAAAGAAACTGGCAGCCTTTCAGGCTCCTGCCAAGACCGAGCTTCCGTGCGCAGCATTGTAATGAACTCGAATGCCAATAGCGAATACCCCTCAACGAAGTAGCAACCTCGAGCCTGCGAGGACGGATCTGCCTCAGAACGCGCTGAAGATCTTAATTGTTGAGGACGAGCGCGTTCTTGCTCGCTCCATAGAGCGTCAACTTCAGCGCGAGGGGTATCTTACCGAACTTGCATTCGATGGGGATCACGCGCTACGCGCTGCAACATCGAACGCATACAATCTTGTCTTGCTTGATGTCAAATTAGCGAAGAAGAGTGGTTTGGAGGTGTTGAAAGAATTACGCGCAGGCTCGAATCGACTGCCCGTGATTATCATCTCCGCAAAAGATACGGTGCAAGATAGAATTCTCGGTTTGAACGCAGGTGCAGACGATTACCTGGTCAAACCGTTCGATTCTGGCGAACTCAGCGCACGCATTCGTTCTGTGCTTCACCGGACGGGAAAACTCGATTCGAATATTCTTCAGGCGGGGGACCTCCGGCTGGATGTTGTTCGAAGGAAGGCTTCCCGCGGAGATCGCGAGATCGCCCTCTCCAACAAGGAATTTGCTCTTCTTGAATTCTTGCTGAGAAACAAGAATCAAATCGTTACCCGCACACGAATTGCGCAAGAAGTGTGGGGGTATACGTTTGAGCCGGGGACGAAGATTGTAGACGTTACGATGAGCAACCTGCGTAAAGCCGTCGACGAAAGCTTCGACACAAAGCTAATCCAAACGATTTATCGTGAAGGATACCTCCTGGCCGAAAAAAGGGCCGAGACTGCAAAGACCGCCTGAGGGGAGGATGCTCTTGGCCTTCATATCTCAGGCCGGATCTCGGGTGGGTTTCGAGAAGTCGTCGGCTCTCCGCCGTCTCTCGAGGACCCTCTCCGAATAACATACCTTGAAAATCCCCTTTATGCCATCTCTTGAGTTTTCAGCGTCCGAACTCCCTCGCGTTCTGAAACTCTTCCCGATTAGCTCCAACCGAACTGTTCGGTTCTTCATTGGGCTAGCGTTGCTCGTCATGGTTGCCGCGTTGGATGACGCGACCGGCCAAGAGATTTCGTTTTCGATCTTCTACCTGATACCGGTAACTTTCCTTGCATGGCATAATGGAATACGCTGGGGCTTGTTGATGGCTGTGCTTGCAGCGATTACTTGGCACGCCACGAGCACTCTGGGCGGAGTCGCGTATAGTTCTCCGTTTGTTCCTTACTGGAATTCGGCTGTGCGACTTGGGTTTTTTGCGCTCACCGCGGCGCTGCTTTCTCTGCTCAGGAGAATATACGAGGGTCAGGAGACCCTTGTTGGCGAACGGACTGCTTCGCTCGTCGAGGAAATTGACCGTCGTGCGGCTGTTGAGATGAACCTCTTCGAAAGTCGTGAACGCTTTCGCGATCTCGTAGAAAATATCAACGACGTTTTTTTCGTCTGCAACGCAGTCGGAACAATTACCTACGTAACTCCGAATTTTTACACTGCTTCTGGATACACCGAGAGTGAAGTCCTCGGTCTCGATTGTTTTAGTTTTGTGGCGCAGAACTTCCGACGCAGGCTACGCGTGCATTTCTTACGGTCTGCACAGAACAAAACTCGTGATACTCTATATGAATTTCCAATTCTGTTAAAAGACGGTAGCGACAGATGGGTTGAACAGGCCACCCGCATTGTGCGAGACGAGGCGGGGTTCATCATAGAATATCGTAGTGTGCTTCGAGACATCACCGCCCGTCGGAAGACGGAAGAACACATACGGATGCTTGCCGATGCTCTGGAAAGTGCATCGGAGATGATCAGCATTGTAGACCTCTCCAATCGATTCGTCTATCTCAACCGAGCGTTTCTGGTGAAGTACGGCTATTCCCTTGAGGAAATTCTTGGTCAATCGCCCTTGGTGTTGGCTTCTCCGGATGTCTCACAAATTTCTCCCGATGCAATTCTTGCGGCTACCAATGCGGGAGGGTGGCGCGGAGAGTTAATGAGTCGAAGAAAAGATGGGGCCCTCTTTCCTGTTTATTTCAGCACTTCGGCAATAAAGAAAAGCGATGGAAGCAGGCTAGGCTACATTGGCGTTGCAGAGGACATTACTGAAAAGAAGCAGGCCGAAGAAGCGGTGCAGCGAGCTGAGACGAGACTTCGTAGTCTTTTCGACCTGGAAACGGGTTTCGTTGCTGCAGCAGAGATCGTTCTTGCCGCAAAAGAAATCGGAAGCCAAACGCTTCACGGCACGCTCGCAAATCGAATCACGTTTGTTTTGGACAAGATGCAGGAGATCAATAAGAACATGCTGGTTTTCGCATCGCTTGCCTCGCACGAACTTCGCACGCCGCTTGCCGTTATTCGCCACCAATTGGAAGTCGGTCTTTCTGAGAAGACGAATTTCCAGGCTTTACGAGAAATCACCATGTCGGTCTATGACGAAGTGTTAAGAATGCGTCAACTCGTGGATGATTTCTTGAGCCTTGCTCGCTTAACTGCCGGTACCTTCTCGCTCAAGCTTGAACGAGTCGGGTTTCACGATATCCTCAATGAATTTTACCAAGAGGCCGCCCTGTTGTCGCGCGAGAAAGACCTAACCGTTGTGCTTCAAGCGATGCCATCGGCTTTTCTGATGCTCGATGTCGTGCGGATCCGCCAAGTGCTTTTCAATTTGTTGAGCAATTCGCTTCGGTCAACACCTGAACGCGGAAAGATTTACTTGGGGTTCCGCATTGAATCGGAAACGCTCGTTTTTACCTTCTCCGACACGGGCGTGGGGATTCCGGAGGAGATGATGGAGCGAATTTTTGATCCCTTCTTCCAGGGCGGAGAGGGAGACGATCGGCGGGAGGGTGCCGGTATAGGCCTTGCTCTCGTGAAAGGAATTGTCGAAGCTCATCACGGGTCTGTTCGCGTCGCCGTGCACAAACCCAAAGGACTGACTTTTACCCTAACCTTTCCAATGCCGTTGCAAGCATAATCCGCGTTTTTTGTGTGGATTCAGCCGGGTGTGTTCTACTTCAAACAATTTTCAGCGACTCAAAAGTAAAGAACAGTTTACCTAGGTAACGATATTTTTATCCAAAGAACCATTTATCTGCTTGCGTCTAGTTTCATGTACGGCTACTTTAGTGCGAGGAAAATAAGGAGCTCGGGCTATGAATGAGGAAATGAATTGGTTGAAAATATTGCTCGTCGATGACGAAGATGCGTTTCGTACTGTGGTCGCTTCGTCGCTTGAAGAAACTACTCTCTTCAAAGTAGACGAGTGCTCGTCTGGCGAAGCCGCGATCGAGAAACTTGCAACAGAGTCATACGACATTGTGGTCCTTGATTACAAAATGCCAAAATTGTCTGGTCTAAACGTTCTTCAGTGGATGCACGAACAAAAAATTGGCACACCGGTTATTATGCTGACTGCGGCGGGAACAGAATTCGTGGCCGTAGAGGCCATGAAGTTGGGAGCGTATGATTATCTCCGGAAGGAGAATATCGAAATCGATCATCTGCCTATCGTTATTCGCGGAACCTACGAGCGCTATTTGTTCAAAAAAGATCGCGAGCTCGCTGATCAACGAAAACAAAACCTCGTGCACGAAGAGGTTACCACACAAATGCTGAGTGGCACGTTGTCATCGTTGGGCCATTTGGTAAATAATTCGCTCACGATTCTCAACGCAAACATTGATGAGATTGAACGACTTTCTGTCGGATTGAGTGACGCTGCAAGTGAGCGACTAACGCAATCGATACGAGAAATGCGATCGCAGTACAACGTGATGGTTGAGGCAATGAAGGCGATGGTCCACCTCTCCAGTGTTGTCTATAAGAACGTTTCCACGTTGGCGGAGGCTCATAACCAAGAAACTCAACCAGTCGAAGTTCTCGTTCCAAAACAAGGCTAGCCTACCACGGGTCTGGAGTGGCTTATCCCCTTCATACCCCACCATCGCTGGCGAAGATGCGTATTTCTCTTTTGGTTGATGTATTAGGCCGCGGAATTTGCCATCGCATCCCCTGTCAAAGATTCTAACTCCAACTACGATCGATGCTCAAGGGTCGTCCTCTTTTGGGGTGTTAGCCAAGAACCAACAACCTTCAGGCTTTATACACAAACAAACGCTTCCTCTCACCACAATTCACGCGTCCGCTTCCCATCTGACAAAATCATCAAAGAAGCACATTAGAAATGCGATCGATTGGATTCACAGGAAGTGGCGTCTGTTGATTCTTGTTGATTAATTGCTTATTTCTGCCATCTCACTTTTAGGGGTCTTTCAATGTCTACCTCCATTATCCGAATTCAGAATGTCTCAAAGTCGTACTATCGCGACAGTTTTGAGATTCCCGTGCTGAACAATATTTCTCTCGACATCGCGGAAGGTGCGTTTGTGGCCTTGATGGGGCCTTCGGGTTCGGGCAAGACCACCTTGCTGAACCTCATCGCGGGCATCGACCGTCCCACGCACGGCAATATCATCGTCGGCGGGACGGACATTGCCGGCTTGAGCGAATCCGGCCTCGCCAAATGGCGCTCGAATACGATTGGATTCATCTTCCAATTCTATAACTTGATTCCGGTTCTGACGGCCTATGAAAATGTGGAATTGCCCCTCCTCTTGACGAGCCTTTCAAAGAACCAGCGCCGCGAACACGTCGAGCTTGCCCTGAATGTGGTGGGGCTTGGCGATCGCATACATCACTATCCCAAACAACTTTCGGGCGGGCAAGAACAGCGCGTCGCTATCGCTCGCGCCATCGCTACCGACCCCGCTATTCTCGTGGCAGATGAGCCGACGGGCGATCTTGATCGGGTCTCCGCAGAAGAAATACTCAACCTGATGGAGCGGCTGAATACGGAATTCAAAAAGACCATCGTCGTGGTAACGCACGACCCGCACGCTGCAAGCCGAGCGCACATTCTGCACCATCTCGAAAAGGGCGACCTCAAAATCGATCGCACGCATAAATTTGTCAACGCGACCACTGTCAAAGCTGCCACTCAAAAAAAAGTCGCTGCGGCATCGCGTAGAAAGCAGAAGTAGGGAGGCCGCCGTGAAGATCTTCAAAATCGTATTCAAGAACGCTTTTCGGCATAAGTTACGTGCGATGCTCACAATATTGGGGATCGCTATTGCCGTCACGGCGTTTGGCTTCCTCCGCACTGTTGTCGGCGCATGGTATTCCGGTGTGGATGCCTCCGCGGCCAACCGTTTGGTATCGCGTCAAGCTGTATCGTTTATCTTTCCGCTCCCGTTGGCCTACCGCGATCAGATCGCAAAAATTCCAGGTGTTGACCGCGTGAGTTTTGCTAACTGGTTCCAGGGTGTCTACAAGGACAAGAGCCAGTTCTTTGCCCGCCTCGCCGTCGACGCTGAATCCTTCCTTGAAGTCTACCCAGAATTTCTCATCCCCTCGGAACAACTGGAAACCTTCAAAAAGGAGCGTAATTCCTGCGTCGTGGGTACAGATTTGGTGAAGACCTATGGCTTCAAGATTGGCGATGTTGTTCCGATCGATGGTGATATTTTTCCAGGGAGGTGGGAGTTTGTTGTTAAAGGAATTTACACCCCACGCGATAAGACCATCGACGGAACGCAGATGCTTTTCCACTGGGATTATCTTGACGAGCGTATGCGGCAAGAGACGCCGGGGCGCGCGGGTCAGGTCGGTTGGTACATAATAAAGATCGCCGACCCGAACAAGTCAGCGGAGATTTCGGTTCAAGTTGATGAGCTGTTCAAGAACTCGCGCGCTGAGACAAAAACAGAGACCGAGCGTGCGTTTCAGCAGGGCTTTGTTCAATCGGGCGATGCCATTATCAATGGAATCAATTTTGTCTCCTTTGTGATCGTGGGAATTATCATGCTCGTCCTCGGCAACACCATGATCATGTCTGCCCGCGAACGAACGCGTGAGTATGCCGTCTTCAAGACGCTCGGTTTTTCAGGAGGCAGGATTTTCGGAATGATCTTCGGCGAGTCGATGATTCTTTCCGCAATGGGAGCAGCGCTCGGCATGCCGCTCACGGTCGGTCTTGTCAATGCGTTTGCTGCGTTCATTCCAAAGGGAATGTTTCCGGTCTTTGAAGTTACACTCGTAACGTACGTTTTTTCAGCTGCCGCGGCATTGACTGTTGGGGTTCTCGCCTCCATCTTCCCCATTCAGCGCGCCTTGCGAACGACTATCGTGGATGGCTTGCGACATCTTGGATAAGGTGCAGACATGAAAATCCCTTTCAAATACATTCTCAGAAATTTCCGTACTCGAAAACTTACAACGGGAATCACCGTCGCTGGCGTGGCGCTCGTCGTGTTTGTCTTCGCTGCCGTGCTCATGCTTTCTAACGGCGTCAGAGAAACGCTCGTTGCCACAGGCTCTGATGAGAACGTCCTTGTTGTTCGCAAATCATCGCAGGGTGAGATTTCTAGCATTCTCGATGGGGAGACGCAGGCCCTCACACTCACGCTTCCTTACATAGCAAAGAATGCAGACGGTTCACCCATCGTTTCCAAAGAGCCGGTTGTGGTGATCAATCTCGACAAAGTGACCGGAGGAATGAGCAATATTATTGTGCGCGGTGTATCGCCCGAGGCATTCCGGCTCCGCAAACAAGTCAAGCTGGTCGAAGGAAGAATGTTCAGCTTCGGATCAAGAGAATTGATTGTCGGGGGCTCGATTGCGAAGCGGTTCAGCGGTGCGAAGATCGGCGACAATGTTCGCTTTGCCGGGGATAATTGGTTGATCGTCGGAAGATTCGAGGCGGGAAGGAGTGGATTTGATTCGGAACTCTGGGGCGACGCGCTTCAGTTGCTGAATGCGTTCAATCGCGGCAACTCGGTTTCGACCATGACGCTCCGGCTTGAACGTCCGGAGGCGTTCGAACAATTTAAGCGGGCGTTCGAAGGGGAACAGCGGCTCAATCAATTTGAGCCGAAGGTCGAGCGGAAGTATTTCGAAGAGCAGTCGGAATTCATGTCCATCTTCATCAACGTGCTCGGTATTTTTGTCACGATCATCTTCAGCGTTGGGGCAACCATCGGGGCAATGATTACCATGTACGCTGCCGTCGCTAATCGCACTGTCGAGATTGGCACGATGCGTGCTCTCGGGTTTAAGCGCCGCAGCGTAATGGCGGCCTTCTTGATCGAATCGGTCTTCATTTCGCTCGTCGGCGGAGTGATTGGACTTGCGATTGCATCGCTTCTGCAGTTTGTCAGCATTTCCACAATGAATTTTGGGTCCTTTGCCGAACTGGAATTCTCGTTCGCTCTTTCGGCTCCGATAGTTCTGTTGTCGCTTTTCTTTGGTTTCGCTATGGGGGTCATCGGCGGGTTCCTGCCCGCTGCACGCGCCGCGCGTCTGAACATCGTCAACGCGTTGAGGGGGGCGTGACGGTGGGTTGAACCATTTCGGAGTCTTCGCAACAAAAAAGGCGTCTCGATAATTCGGGACGCCTTTTTGATTTTTGCGCGGATCATATTTACCGCTTTTTCTTCTTCGGCCCTCTCTCTTTCTCTTTAGGCGTGGTCTTTGTTATGACCGACTTCGTCAGTTTCGTATCGCTTCCTTTTTCGCCGTCGGTCTTCTCTTTTCCGTTCGGCGACTTTGACTCTTGCGTTGCTGCCTGAATGTGCTTTTCCTCTTCATCTTCATTGACGACAGCAACCACGTCGGCGATTGAATCGTTTTCGCCGAGCCTGATGAGTCGAACGCCCTGCGTGTTGCGACCCGCAACGCGGATGTCTTTCGCGTGCTGACGAATCACCATGCCGCCGCTTGTAACAACCACGATATCGTCTGTTTCGACGACCTCTTTGATGACAACCATCCTGCCCGTCTTCTCGGAGATCTTGACTGTCTTGATTCCTTTGCCGCCCCGATGGCTGACGCGATATTCGCCATCCTCGCTACGTTTGCCGAACCCTTTCTCCGTTGCCACCAGAATGGTTGTGCCTCGCTTGCGAAGCGTTACAATCCCCACAACCTTGTCGTTCTTCCCGAGTCGTATGCCGCGTACGCCGGCTGCCGTGCGCCCCATGGGACGAATCTCCTGTTCGTGGAAACGAATTGCCATCCCGCCCTGCGTGCCGACGATAATGTCCTGCGAACCGTCGGTGAGTTTCACGTCCTTGAGTGCATCTCCTTTCTTCGTATTTGCCGCTACAATACCACCCCTTCGAGGATTGCTGAACTCATCCAGCTGAACCTTCTTGATCAATCCCTGTTCGCTCACCATCAATACGAAATGCTTGTCGTCGAATTCCTTTACGGCAATGATCGACGCGATCGCTTCATCTTCCTGTGTACCGATCAGCCCGCCGATCGGTTTGCCTTTTGCGGTTCTGCTTGCTTCCGGAATCTCAAAGACTTTCAGCCAATAAACGCGCCCCTTGTCTGTAAAGATGAGCAGGTAGTTGTGCGTGCTCGCGACAAACATGTGTTCCATAAAGTCGTCGTCGCGCGTTGCCGCCCCCGTTACGCCTCGCCCGCCGCGGCCTTGCCGCCGGTAACCCGAGACGGGCACGCGTTTGATAAACCCGCCGTGGCTGATGGTGATGACGACTTCCTCTTCGGCAATCATGTCTTCGACCCTGAATTCTTCCGCTTTGTAAACAATCGCCGTCCGCCGTTCGTCTCCGTATTTTCTTTTAAGTTCGGTCAGCTCTTCTTCAATGATTCGAAGTTGAAGTTGTTTGTTCTTCAGGATTGCCTTGAGTTTCTCGATAAGCTTGATCGTCGTCTTGTATTCCTCTTCGACCTTTTGCCGTTCAAGTCCTGTAAGCTTTTGCAAACGCATGTCAAGAATTGCTTTCGCCTGAATTTCCGACAGCTTGAATTTTTTCATCAATCCGAGCTTTGCCGTCTCGACATCTTTTGAAGCTTTGATGAGCTTGATGATCGCGTCAATGTTGTCGAGCGCAATGATGTAGCCTTCTAGAATATGTGCCCGCTTTTCGGCTTCCTCTAGGTCGAATTTGGTGCGGCGGACAACGACCACGTTGCGGTGCTCGATGAAATGGCTAATCATTTCTCGAAGCGTCAGAATCTGCGGCCTCCCGCCCACGAGCGCAAGCATGATCACGCCGAAGGTCGTTTGCATCTGCGTGTGCTTGTAGAGGTTGTTCAGCACGACTTCGGCGTTCGCATCCCGTTTCAGGTCGATCACCATGCGCATCCCGTCACGATCAGATTCGTCGTTCACGTTGGAGATGTCGTCCAACTTCTTGTCTGTTACCAGGTCGGCGATCTTCTCAATCAGGTTTGCTTTGTTCACCTGATACGGAAGTTCGGAGACGATAATTCGCTGCTTGTCGCCCTTGCCTGTCTCGACGCTTGCCTTTGCGCGAATGATAAGCTTGCCGCGGCCGCTCGTGTAGGCCTCTTTTACGCCTTCATAGCCATAGATAATTCCTCCGGTGGGAAAATCCGGCGCGAGGATGTGCTTCATCAACTTTTCATTGGTGATGTTGTTGTCTTTGATGTAGGCGATGCATCCGTCCACCACTTCCCGCAAATTGTGCGGAGGAATGTTGGTCGTCATGCCGACGGCGATGCCGCTCGTGCCGTTACAGAGCAGGTTCGGAAACAGCGCCGGCATGACGCTGGGTTCTTTCAACGTGTCGTCGAAGTTCGGCGTGAAGTCGACGGTGTTCTTCTCAAGGTCCTTCAGCATCTCTTCGGCCACACGCGTGAGGCGCGCCTCGGTATACCGCATCGCGGCCGGCGAATCTCCGTCCACTGAACCGAAGTTCCCTTGACCATCCACGAGCATGTAGCGGAGCGAAAAGTCTTGCGCCATGCGTACCATTGTGTCGTACACCGCGGTGTCTCCGTGCGGATGGTACTTGCCGAGTACTTCGCCGACGATTCGTGCCGACTTCTTGTAAGCGCGATTGCTCGCGAGGCCCAGTTCGTGCATACCGAACAGCACGCGACGATGGACGGGCTTCAACCCGTCGCGCACATCGGGCAGCGCGCGTGAGACGATGACAGACATCGAGTAATCGATGTACGACCCTCGCATTTCATCTTCAATATCGACTGGAACTATTTTTTCGTTCAACTGTGCCATAGATTCTTTTTACTTTCTTAGGCTTTTTGAGACCCGTCTCTCAATTTCTCGATACTCGGCTGCCAAATCTCTTGCAACAACATCCGAGTGTGCTTTAAGCCATTTACGGATATAGTTCTTATCAATGTCTGGCTGAAGATTCACAATGCTTTTAACATCTTCGATGTCGATCGGCCTGCCCGCAACGATTTTGTAAATGATCGTGTCTTCCGCGCTTGCGTAATGCACGTTTGTTGTTCCGAGCACTATTGACCGTGCACGCTTAATTGCTCCACGCTCATAAGGTGTAAACGAAAAGATAAAGTCGACCCTTATATTTGATGGCTGCTCCTTAACAGGAAAAACATTTGTTTGCCTTGCAATCCGTTCAAAGTCTTTGAACGCCGGTTTGAGTGAAAGTTTGTCCGCGATCGCGCGCAACTTCTCCAGGCTCTCAATGCCTAGGCCGAGCGTGATGTCTATGTCGGCGGTGAACCGGGGCCGCCCGTGCACCAACACCGCCTGCCCGCCGATGACCATGTATGGCACGTTGGCGCTTTCGAGCGCCCTAGCGATGCGGATGAGGAGGCGCTGAAATATCCCCATGGATTTTTTTCGCAAGTGCGATGATGTCTTCCAGATTCTCTTTTGTGTAGCCCGTGCCAAGCCGGCCTGTTAACCGTGCGTGTGTGTACATCTCTTCGAACAGGGCCAGCTTTTCCAAAAGACCGAGCGGATGCTGCCGCTCGTGTTTGAGTTCTGCTCGTTCTAATATATTCGCGCGCTTAACCATCCCTCCTGTGTTCAAGCTTGGCGATTGATGTACGACCCGCGCGTTTCATCTTCAAAGTTAGCTGGAACTGTTTTTTCGTTGAGTTGGTTTGCCATGAGTTGTGCTATCTGTTTTCGGTCAACTTAAGTTACACGTCCAAGTTCCGTACATACTTTGCGTTCTTTTCAATAAACTGCCGACGCGGCTCGACTTCGTCGCCCATCAAAATCGAAAACGTTCGGTCGGCGTCGGCCGCATTCTCAATCGTTACTTGCAAAACCGTTCGCGTCTCCGGATTCATTGTTGTGGACCAGAGTTGCTCGGGGTTCATCTCGCCGAGGCCTTTGAATCGCGAGATGATAACGCCGCCCGGGACGATAAGAGCCCCTTCTTCAACCACCTCGGCGAATGATTCTTCCACCTTCTCTTCTTTCACCGGTTTTTTCTCAAGCTTCTCACTTTTCAATCGTTTCAAGATCTCATCCCGCTCGTCTTCGTCAAAGGCATAGAGTTCTTGTTTGCCCTTCTTCAGCTTGTAAAGAGGCGGCTGTGCAATGTAGAGGTGTCCAAGCTCGATGATTTCTTTCATGTAACGGAAAAACAAGGTCAGCAACAGCGTTCGGATATGAGAGCCGTCGACGTCCGCGTCGCACATCAGGATGATTTTGCCGTAGCGGACTTTCGCCGGGTCGAATGTGTCTCCCACGCCTGCGCCGATGGCGGTGAAAATTGCACGGATTTCTTCGTTCTCAAGAATCTTGTGCAGCCGCGCCTTTTCGACGTTGAGGATTTTTCCTTTCATCGGGAGGATCGCCTGGAATCGGCGGTCTCGCCCTTGCTTTGCACTTCCTCCTGCGGAATCTCCCTCAACGATGTACATTTCGCACTGTTCGGGGTCGCTGATCGAACAATCAGCGAGTTTACCGGGCAGTCCGCCGGAGTCAAACGCATTCTTACGGCGCGTTAGGTCGCGCGCCTTCCGCGCTGCTTCGCGCGCTTCCGCAGCGCGGAGGCATTTGTCAATAATCCGCTTGCCGTCGGGGTTGTTTGCTTCAAGCCAATCTTGGAGCGCTGATCCCATGACAGATTCGACAATACTCTTGATGTCGCTGTTTCCAAGCTTCGTCTTTGTTTGTCCTTCGAACTGAGGCTCCGGCACCTTCACGCTGAGCACGGCCGTGAGGCCCTCCTTGAAATCGTCGCCCGTGAGTTGGAGTTTGCCTTCTTTGATAAGGCCACTCTTGGATGCGTAGTTATTCAGCGTGCGGGTGAGCGATGTGCGGAACCCAACGAGGTGCGAGCCCCCTTCGTGCGTGTGAATGTTGTTTACGTAGGTGAAAACGTTCTCGTTATATTGGTCGTTGTACTGGAAGGCCACTTCGACTTCGACCGTCCGCCCGTTTTCGTCCTTTCCCTCTCCCTTGGCGCTGAAAACTTTTTTCATGATCGATGGCCGTGTCGCGTCAATGTATCGAACAAACTCAACGAGCCCGCCTTTGAAGTGGAATTCTTCTTCTTGTTCCGACGTGCTGCGCTTGTCCGATATTCTCAATGTCACGTCGGGGTTGAGAAAGGCCAGCTCTCGCAATCGTTCTGCAAGTGTCTCAAACCTATATTGACGGTTTTTGAAAATTGTTCCGTCCGGCATAAACGTTACTTTTGTGCCGGTCTTCCGCTCTACTTTTCCAATCGCTTTAACCGGAGCAACCGGATCTCCTTTCTTGTACTTCTGGAAGAAGATTTTGCCGTCCCGTCGAACCTCGACTTCTAACCATTCGCTGAGCGCGTTTACGACCGAGACGCCGACGCCGTGCAGTCCACCGGAAACTTTATAGGTGTTCTTGTCGAACTTTCCGCCGGCGTGCAGTACCGTCATTACTACTTCGAGCGCCGAGCGATTTTCCTCTTTGTGGATTCCGGTCGGTATTCCGCGTCCATCATCTTCCACCGTGATTGAACCGTTATCGTTGATCGCGACGTTAATTTGCTTGCAGTATCCGGCCAAGGCTTCGTCGATAGAGTTGTCGACGACTTCGTAGGCCAGGTGGTGCAGCCCTCGCGCACTCACATCGCCGATGTACATCGCCGGACGCTTTCGTACGGCCTCAAGCCCCTTAAGAACGGTGATGTCGTCTGCGGTGTAGCCTTTACCGTTCCCCGACTGTGGGTCGATTTTTGTTTTCTCTTTTTCTTTTGACGCCATGGATTCTTTGTTAGTGAAACTTGATGTCTTTGACGACCGGAGATTTCAGCGCGGCGTTAATCTTGTCCGCCAGCTCCTGTTTGCGCATCTGGAGTTCGTTGCGCCACGTGCTTGTTGTGACTCGCACCACTAGTACACCTTTTGAAATCTTTTCCGCGGTCGCCACTCTTGCAATGTGTGCCCCGACGAGTTCGGGCCATAGCGTAACTGCATCGTATTCCCGAAGTTTAGACTCAATTCCAAGATCCGCCGTTAGTCCGGCGAGTGCTTCGCCTAACGACTTAGCGTGTATGTTCGGCTTGCGGCGCACGCGCCACGGTTCCTTGTTTTACCCCAAAGTGGGCGTTTTGCGTTTGCTCCAAAAACCCGTCGGGGAGCGACCGTGCATCCGTTGCCGTGATAAACGACTGTCCGGCCTCTTGAATCACGTTAACCAGATTGTGGCTGCGTGCTTCATCAAGTTCGCTGAAAACGTCATCGAGTAAGAGCAATGGCGTTTCGCGCGTTTGTTCTTTCAAAAAATCAAACTCTGCGAGCTTGAGAGCAACCAAGAATGTTTTATGCTCTCCTTGCGATGCGAATCCCCGCAATTGTAAACTGTTTACGTGAAAGTCCACGTCGTCCCGGTGGGGACCAACTAGGGTTGATCCAAGCCTGCGCTCATCTATCCGCAGAAGTTCAAGTTTCTTGCTTAGATTTTCCGCTGTCCGGTGAACGTCTAGCTTCTCGCTACACTCTACAGATGTTTTATAGTTGAGTGTGGGACTTTCGTCTTTCCCTGCGATCATCTCATACGATCGGGTAACGATCGGTTGCAGTTCGTTTACCGCTTCTGCGCGCCTAACGACGATGCGTGCTCCATACTTGCAGAGTTGTTCGTTCCACGGCTCGAGTAGCGCAGTGGGGTTTGATTTTGCGATTCTTGCATCGAGCAGAATTTTGTTTCGCTGCCGCACAACTTGTCGATACTCAGAGATATCCGCTAGATACGATTTGCTCGCCTGCGAAAGCAGCACGTCGAGGAATCGCCTCCGCTCTGCGGGCCCGCCAAACGTGATGCCGTTGTTTTCTGGCGACAGAATGACGACCGGAACCAATCCAACAAGGGACGAAAGCGGATGCACGGCTGCTTTGTTCAGCAGGATTCTCTTTATACCTTCGGGCTGGGAATATGTGAGTACGACGTTGTATTGAACCCCGTTCTCCGCGAGATGTTGCGCTTGAAGTGTGAATCCGCCCGATTCCGTCCGAATGGCGTCCGAGTCGTGCGACGCGTAAAAACTCTTCGTTAAAGCGCCGAATGAAATTGCCTCGAGGATGTTTGTTTTTCCTTCGCCATTGTTCCCCGTTAGCACATTGCATCCGTCAACAAACGTTATCACAGATTCTGCGTGATTCCGAAAATTCTCAAGTCGCAACGCGCGGAGGATCATCCAGCCTCCTCCGTATTAACAACGCGATAGCCCCGGACTCTTCGCGAGACGGGGCTATCAGCACGCGTTGCTTCTGTGGGGATTCTATGCATTCAGTCGCATCGGCATCACGAGCATCAGCACGTCTTCGTCTTTGTTTCCTCCGTCGGGCGAGATAATGGCCGCGCGGACTCCGCTGCTGAACTTAAACACCACGTCGTCCGATTCGATGTGAGAGAGAATGTCTATAACGTAAGACGCGTTAAATCCGATTTCGAGGTCGTCTGTATCGTAGTGGCACGGAATTTTTTCACGCGCCTCGCCCCCAAAATCTATGTCCTCTGCCGCCACACGGACTTCGTTCTTCTTCATGGAAAAGCGAACTTGATGGGTGGTGCTGCTCGAGTAGAGCGACACTCGCCGAACCGCCGCAAGTAGCAAGTCGCGGCTGATGGTGAGTTTCTTTTCGTTGTCGAGTGGAATGACTGATTCATAATTGGGATAGTTCTCTTCGATCAGCCTTGAAGTGAGCGTCGTGTCTCCGATAGAAAATTGCACGTGTGTTGAATCCACAGAAATCTTACATTTATCGCTCGTCAATGCTTTCGCCAAAAGCATCATAGCTTTGGCTGGAACCACAATTTCTTTCTTTAGGGTTGATTGTTTCAGGCCAACATGTGTAACTCGCACGAGCCGATGGCCGTCTGTTGCTACGGCGCATAGGTCTGTGCCTTTGAACTGGAGTAAAACTCCGGTCATTGCTGGTCGTAATTCGTCGGTGCTGACAGAAAAGAGGGTTTTGTTGATGAGTCCTCGAACAAATTCTCCGTCGAGCTCCAACTCTTCATCCGCTTTGAATTGCGGTGTGGCGGGAAACTCGTCACTTGATTCGCCGACTAGGTTGTATTCGCCACTCTCGGTTACCATTTTGATTTTATTTGTAGCCTGATCGGCTGTGAACGATACTTGCACGTCGGGTAATGCTCGAACAGTGTCCATTACGCGCTTTGCCGGTACGGCGATCGTTCCATCCTCAAGTCCTTTTACGCTAACGTTTGCTGATATGGAGGCCTCAAGGTCGGTAGCAACAAGTTTTAGTGTGTTTTTAGTAAGAGTAAGAAGAATATTTTCAAGGATTGGTAGTGTAGATTTTGAGGGAACGACGCCGCTAACTTTTGTGAGCGCTTTTTGTAATTCTACGCTCGAAACGGTGAATTTCATCGTAGCTCCTTTGGGCAGTTTGGTCTTTAAACAGGTGAAATTTACTGAATTTTGAGGTGTTTTCCAACGCTCTTTACAACATGAAACTGGAGTTGTCTACATAAACGAGGGTATAAGAGAAAAACTATTCTTTAAAGATTTGAATACTAATAGTAATAATAGTGTTGATATGTTTATAGGGGTTAACGAAAACTAAACAGCCCCAACACTAGGCTTTCATGGTTGCTTGTTTTGAATGTGTTTATGCTGACTATAAGACTTATGCTTTTCACCAAAAGGAATGGTGGTCGACATACCACAAGTCAAACAAGCGAAATACCAACAATCAAAAAACAATCAATCACATACCGTCAACAATCAAGACCGTAGCTCCACACGCCTTTTCAGTTGAAGCACGACACCCTGAAAAGACGTATTTGTTTGTATCTGATCCACAATGGATTGGCAGGCATGAATAACGGTGCTGTGGTCGCGTCCGCCAAAATGAAGTCCAATCGTCTTGAGCGAGGAAGCCGTCAACTCTTTAGCAAGATACATGGCTGTTTGGCGTGCCAACACAATTTCTTGCTTCCGCGTTTTCGCACGCAGAAGGTCCAGCGGCACGTTATAGTATTCACACACAACCTTTTGTATTTGTTCAATATTGACAGGAGCTCGATTCTTGTTTGCCACAACCCTTAAAACATCTTTGGCAAGATCCAGCGTGATTTCTCTATTCTCCAACGAGGCGCGGGCCAACAAGCTAATTAAACATCCCTCCAGCTCACGAATATTATTTGTTACGGTGGCGGCAATATGCTCGATGACGTCTTGTGGAATTTCCAAACCGCTTTCTGTGCTTTTCTTCTGAAGAATAGCCGTACGCGTTTCCAGGTCGGGCGCCTGAATGTCTGCCGTCAAGCCGGATTGAAAACGAGAGATCAACCGCTCGTCGAGCCCCTTCAGCTCTTTCGGGGGCACATCCGAGGAAAGCACAATCTGCTTGCCGAACTGGTATAGCGTGTTGAAGGTGTGGAAGAAGTTGTCTTGTGTCTTCTCTTTGCCGGAAAAGAACTGGATATCATCCACAATCAGCAGGTCCATTGTTCGGTAGTACTGCGAGAATTCACCGGCCTTATTGGCCTCGATTGCTTCCACAAAATCAACGGTGAATTTCTCGCTGGAAACATAAAGCACACGCTTTGCCTTTCCATGAGCAACAGCAAAATTCCCCAGGGCGTGCATCAAATGAGTTTTGCCAAGGCCGGTGCCGCCATAAAACACTAGGGGATTAAACGATGTGCCGCCGGGATTGTTTGAAACTGCCATTGCTGCGGCGCGCGCAAGCTGGTTGCTATCCCCCTTGATAAAATTATCAAATGTATACCGAGGATTTAGATTGCTTACAATAGGCTCCTGTTCAAGGCGGATCGACGCCTGGAAGGAGAAGGGACCCCGAGCTGCCTCTTTGTTCGGCGAGGCGGCCACCCTTGAAGGGAGATCGAAGGAGTGAAGGCTTACAGGCGATGGCTCTTCGGCAGATACAAGATAGACCAGCTTTGACTCAGCGCCGAGCAACGACGTGAGCGTTGAAGTGATGAGTACTCCATAATGCTCTTCCAGCCAGTCGTAAAAGAATTGATTAGGCACCTGAATGGTGAGATGATTCCCCGAGATTGCGATCGGTGCAATTGGCTCAAACCAAGTCTTATAGCTTTGAGTATTAACGTGATCGCGTACTACCGCGAGGAAGGAAGCCCAGATACGCTCAGCATCTTCTTTTGTTTCTCGTGGCTGATAGGAGAGAGGAGTCGGCTGCATAATTGGAATGGCGGATTATCAACAGAATGTGAACAAAAAAGAGCACAACATGACTTTGAAAAAGAATAGAAGGTTGAACAAACCAGCGCAACCAACCGTGACAAAAATCGCGTAACTTCATACGACACAACCGAACTTATCAACCATCAACAATTTTATCCACAACGCCAACCAAACAAAAAAACCCGCAAGAAACGAGTCATTACGCGAAGCAAAAATTCAACAATAAGTTGTCAACAAGTTGTTCACGCGACGAAGACGGTCGTGGTTGGGGGTGTTATTGTACTACCCACGACCTCAGAATGCAAGAAAAAAATTCGAGAGGAAAGAAAAATATTCTTCGTCACGCGAAGCGAAACAAAACTATGTGATATAGAATGGAAGTGTTTACAAGTTGCGAACCAAAGGTCAACACAGAGGGCTCCTCTTGGAAGTGCTGCCTGTTTTTCGTAACTTGATCGTAACGAATCGAAAAATTGGAGATAGAAGATAATGAAACGGACGTACCAACCACACAAGCGAAAACGCAAGAATACGCACGGATTTCGAGAGCGAATGGCAAAGAGGAATGGGCGAAAAGTTCTCAGCGCACGGCGAAAAAAGGGCCGTCATAAACTCACCGTCAGCGACGAGCGAAAGAAGTAGCAGCATCCCCGCTGGGCGCATGCGACACGCTCTTTCAAAGCGTGAGATCCTGAGAGGATATCGAGCATTTTCACGTGTTATAGCAAGCGGCAAACGCATATCAGTTCCACCAATCCGAGCGTTCATCCTCAAGAACCCAGCCGCCACCACCGTGGTGCGCGCTGGGTTTTCTGTCTCTAAGGGGGCAAACGCCGCCCAACGGAATCGGTTGAAACGACTGCTGCGTGAATCTTATCGGTTGAACAAACACCTCACCCTCATCACTCCGGGAACAACCGTCGACATTGTTTTTCTCCACACGCGGCCGGGGCCGACGGTGGGAGAGAAGAATAGCGTGGAAAATGCAATGGTTGAGATTCTCAAGAAGATTTCGAACGAAGCGAAAGGGTAGTCGGGGTGCACAAAGCCAGCATCTTGATGATCAGGCTCTATCGGGTTTTGATCTCGCCAATTCTCCCGCTGAACCATTGCCGATTTGTGCCATCGTGCTCAGAGTATGCTATCGAGGCACTGGAAAAACACGGGACGGTTCGCGGCGGTTGGTTGGCATTGAAACGGATTGGTCGATGCCACCCATTTCATCGTGCGGGAGGCTTTGATCCCGTTCCGTAAACTGAATTAGGAAAAGAAAATGGACCGTCAAACAACAATAGGTTTTGTCTTGATCTTTGTGCTACTCATGGCGTGGATGTACATGAATGCGCCCAACGAGTCAACAAAGCAGCAAAAAGCCACAGCGGCGAGAATCGACTCAGCGAAGAGCGAGCTCGCAAAACCCCAGCCGTTGCCGATACCGGCAGCAAAAGAGAACCCCGGGAAGTTTTTTTCCCAACGCACGGTTGGCCAAGAACAAACATACCGCATCGAAACCGAACTCTATTCAGCCGAACTATCGACCAAGGGTGGCCTCATCCGCAAGTGGGACCTGAAGAAATACAAAACGTGGAACGGGTTTCCGGTGCAAATGGTAGACTACCGAAGCGGCGGAGACCTCAACCTAATCTTCACGACCAGCGACGGTAAGCTGGTCAACACGAAGGAGTTTTTCTTTGACTTGAAGTCTCCAGGCGCAATAGTTGACTTGAAGAAAAACAATTTTGAATTTGAAGTAGTTTACGAGCTCCCCATCCCAGGCGGGGGGGCGCTGCGGAAGACGTATAATTTTAACAACAGCCGATATGATGTTCAGGTGGAGTTCCAATTCATTAACCTGTCCAACGTAGTTTCGAACTTCCAGTATCAAGTATTATGGGAAAACGGACTCCAATACGCGGAACACAACAGCGTTGACGAATCTGGGTTTGCTGCGGCATACGCCTTTGCCGGAAAGGAGCTCACCGAAGTCGACGCCTCACACGTCGGCGAGAAGGCCACAAAAGAGTTGTCAGGCAAGGTCGATTGGATAGCTACACGCACGAAGTATTTTGGCGTGGCACTCATTCCCTCAGGGGTCGCAACCGACGGGGCAGTAATAGTCGGCAACCGCGCCGGCGTTTCGGACAACGGAATCATTGAGAGGTATGAGCTTGCGTTGAAAATTCCCTTCAAGGGGTCCAATGATGAGCGCGCATCCGTCGGCGTATTTCTTGGGCCCCTCGACCACACCCTGCTCAAGTCTTATGATAACGGACTCGAGCACATAATGAGTCTCGGAGCAGCCTGGATCATCCGGCCTATCGCGGAGTATGTTTTTTTGCCGCTATTTTTGTTTCTACATACGTTTATCTCCAACTGGGGGATTGTGATCATTATTTTCTCCATCATCATTAAGCTCGCCCTCCATCCGCTGAGCAGGAGCCAGATGAGATCGATGAAGAAGATGCAGGCACTTCAGCCATTAATGGAAGAGGTAAAAGAGAAATACAAAGACGATCCAGCGAAGATGAATCAAGCGGTGATGAATCTATACAAAGAGTACGGCGTGAATCCAGCCGGCGGCTGCTTGCCGCTGATTCTTCAGCTGCCCATTCTGTATGCGCTTTTTTCGGTCTTCCGATCGGCCATCGATCTGCGTCAGGCAAATTTTTTCGGATGGATTCACGACCTGTCGATTCCCGACATTGCGTTTAGCCTCCCGCTCACATTGCCCATTTTTGCCGTGAAAGATATCAGCGGCATCGCCCTCGTCATGGGTGTAACGATGTTCGTGCAGCAAAAAATGACAGTGAAAGATCCGCGGCAAAAGGCGATGGTCTGGATGATGCCGGTGATGATGACGTTGATGTTCAATGGGTTTCCCTCGGGACTGAATCTCTACTACACGATGTTCAACATCTTTTCCATCGCGCAACAGATCTTCATCGACAAGCAGGGAGGAAATGAGCCGTTGCGGAAGGTGGAACCGAAGAAGAAGGGTCGCGGTGGATTCTTCGGAAAGCTCGGAGATATTCCGAGGCTAAAAAAATAATCTTCCGCAAAAGAAACATCTCTACGCCCCGCACAGATCGGGGCGTTTTCATTTTGCCCCTCCGTTTGTAAAACCTTTACCACTTTAGTACATTAACATCGCCATCCAGTATGCTCAAGAGCGAATTCGATACCATCGCGGCCATCGCAACTCCGATCGGCGAAGGAGGAATTTCGGTCCTCCGCGTTAGCGGCACAGATGCGCTTAGCGTCGTGGCGAAACTGTTCCGCGGAACCAAAGACATCCGAACCGTAGCCACGCACACTGCCCACGTTGGATTCTTGCACGACTTGGACGGAAACAACGTGGACGAGGTGGTTTGCGTAGTTTTCCGATCCCCCAATTCGTACACAGGGGAAGACGTTGTCGAGATTAGTTGTCACGGTGGGTTGCTCGTCACGCGACGAATACTTGAGCTAATAATTGATTCAAGCGCTATTCGCTCAGCCGAGCCGGGGGAGTTTACAAAACGGTCATTCCTTAATGGCAAGATGGACCTTGCCCAAGCAGAAGCGGTTGCTGACATGATCCACGCCAAGAGCGATGCCGCCCGAAGCGCATCTCTTCACCAACTACAAGGTGGATTGTCCAAGGAAATCCGTGCAATCCGAAATCAGATTATCGATTCAGTAGGGCTGCTTGAGCTCGAGCTTGATTTTGCCGAGGATGGCTACGAGCTTACAGACAAGAAGAAGGTTCTCGCACTTGTAGAGAATGCGTCGCAGAAACTGACGGATCTGATCAACAGCCACAGAAAAGGAAAGCTTCAGAAGGAAGGAGCAAAGGTCGTCTTGGTGGGCGCGCCGAATGTCGGAAAATCAAGCCTCCTAAACAGACTGCTCCAAGAGAATAGAGCCATAGTTACAGAAATCCCGGGAACGACACGGGACGTGATCGAGGAATCAATAGAAATTGAGAGATTCGTTTTCCGTCTGGTTGATACAGCTGGACTTCGGGAGACCGCAGACCCAATTGAAGAAGAGGGAATTAGAAGAACGAATGCGCAAATCGAGTCTGCGGACATTGTTCTATTTCTCATCGATTCCTCAAGAAGAACGTCGGATATCGAGAGAACCGCATTTAGCGAGATAAAAGAGTTGGCCGACAAAGAACATACCCAGTTGATTCTGGTTGCAAACAAAATAGACCTTGATCCAGAGAGCAAGAATCTCAACGGACTTGCGAATAAGTCAATTAAAATATCTGCCACAGAAAACCTTGGCATAGAGGAACTCAAAAAAAGACTGCTTTCAGCGGTGGCAGGAAGTCGGGATTCCATTGAAGAATCCACCGTTGTTTCAAACCGCAGGCACGTCGGCGCCTTGGAAAGCGGTAGGCAAAACCTTGAGCACGCAATAGTCAGCCTCAAGGACAACAAACCAGGCGAATTCGTTGTGTTAGACCTCCGGGCGGCGCTTGATTCGCTCGGAGAGATAATTGGAGAGGTAATGACCGACGAGATTCTGGAGTCGGTTTTCTCAAAATTCTGCGTTGGCAAGTAAGCAAAGGGTTTCACGTGAAACGAGATTCGAACAAAAGAGAGAGATACGACGTAATTGTTGCCGGAGGCGGGCACGCCGGGGTTGAGGCTGCGTTGGCTACCGCCAGGATGGGCTGTAGCGTTCTGATGATAACAATGGAAAAGCAGGCCACAGGACGGATGTCCTGCAATCCAGCGATCGGGGGAAGCGCAAAGGGGCATTTGGTGCGAGAAATCGACGCTCTTGGCGGTGAAATGGGGAAGCTTGCAGACGCAACGGGTATTCAGTTCAAGATGTTGAACAAATCAAAAGGTCCAGCAGTTTGGTCGCCCCGCTGTCAGAGCGACCGGGAGTGGTATTCTCGCAAGGCTCTTGAGGAGATTGAGAGGCATCCAGGGATTGAAATCCTTGCCGACAGCGTAATTGATCTTGCTACGGATGAAATCCAAGGTTCTGAGCAAAGGATGCTACAGGGTATCATGACGCTGGGTGGAAGACGGATTGGCTGTTCCAGCTTTGTGCTCAGCGCAGGAACATTTATGCGGGGGCTAATGTTTACAGGTCTTTCAAAGCAAAGTGGGGGAAGATATGGAGAACAAGCCTCGCTGGGACTTACAGAGAATCTTGAAAGACTCGGGTTTGTCAGCGGAAGATTGAAAACAGGAACTCCACCACGCATCGAGCTAAGCTCCATCGATATCTCTAAGGTGGAAACCCAATACAGCGATGTCGAACCGCAACCGTTTTCGTTCGGAACAGAAACGATCACCAACCGACTTATCCCGATGTTTCTCACACACACAAACACCGAGACGCACGAGGTCTTGCGAACGGGATTTGACCGCTCTCCAATGTTCACCGGAAAAATCAAAGGAACTGGTCCTCGGTACTGTCCATCCATCGAGGATAAAATCAGCCGGTTTGCGGAGAAGAACTCTCATCAAGTCTATCTCGAGCCAGAGGGATACAACTCAAACGTAGTCTACGTTAACGGATTCTCGACTAGTTTGCCCGAAGAGGTGCAGTTGGCCGGTCTTCGAACCATGGTTGGCCTTGAGCGCTCACGTATGATTCGGCCAGGATACGCCGTTGAGTACGACTATTTTCCGCCCCACCAAGTGAAGTTAACGCTAGAAACAAAGCTCGTTCAAGGACTCTTCTTTGCTGGGCAAATCAATGGAACTTCAGGTTACGAAGAAGCTGCAGCCCAAGGACTGATCGCAGGGATAAACGCTGGACTTCGTGCGAAGGGAAGCCCAGAGGAGTTTACCGTCAAACGGTCACAAGCCTACATTGGCGTGCTTGTCGACGACCTCGCAAACAAGAGCACGGACGAGCCGTATAGAATGTTCACGTCGAGGGCTGAACACCGTCTGCTTCTCCGGCAAGACAATGCCGACCGACGATTGATGCGCCGAGGTCACAAACTTGGCCTCATTTCGGCCGAAATGCTAGAGCGCCTTGAAAAGAAAGAAAAATTGGTCGACGAGTTACTCACCACCCTGCACGGCACCTTCCTCAAACCATCGGAAGTAAACAGTTTCCTTGAAGCGCACAGCGAACAGCCGATCTCCGAACCGGAACGATTTTCAAAGATCATCAAAAGATCGGGGGTTTTCTTTGCCGAACTTATTTCTGCGCTTCCAGACCGCAACAATGGACCGATCGCAGAGCTGAACGGCATCAGCGGTCGGTTGAAACGAGAGATCTACGAACAGGTCGAAATAGAGCTGAAATACGATGGCTACATTCAGCGTCAGAATGATCAAATAGCACGATTCGACCGGAACGAAGAAAGCCGAATACCGTTGGATTTTGACTACCGCTCGGTTCGTTCACTTTCATCCGAAGGAAGGGAGAAACTCGCAAAAGTTAATCCATCCTCTATTGGCCAGGCCTCACGCATCAGCGGCGTGACGCCAGCAGATATTTCAGTGTTAATGGTCTATCTAAAAGGATAGCAGTTTCACGTGAAACTCCCAAACGAGACTTTTCCGCTACCAATCCGATTCCAAACGCTGTGCCGAAGAAATGGAATAGCGGCAACAGACCAACAAATAAATCAGATCTCTCGATTCGTCGAATTGCTCCTCGGGTGGAATGAAAAAATAAACCTTATCTCCAGGCAAGATGTGGCCAATATTTGGCAATCCCACATTCTGCACTCATCCTCGATCCTGTTTCTAAAGAAGATTCAATTAAATTCAAAGGTCCTCGATTTGGGAACTGGGGGCGGTCTGCCCGGAATCGTCTTGAAAATTCTCAGACCCGACCTAGACGTTCTCTTGCTCGACGCGACAAACAAAAAAATCCACGCGGTCCAAGAAATGCTGTTGACGCTTGAACTAACGGGAATTGAGGCGCAATGGGGAAGGGCCGAAGAGTTGTCGAAATCGAGTCTCGCCGGCAAGTTTGATCTTGTAGTTGCAAGGGCCGTTGCCGCACTACCCGAGATAGCTAGATGGGCTTTCCCCTTTCTGAAAAAGCAGAAGGGTGGCGGCATGAAAATCCAAAACTATGAGTATCTTCACCCACCGGCGGTTCTAGCGCTCAAAGGTGGCGACGTGGACTCCGAAATCGCAAAGACCAAACAACTACCTAGTCCAAAGGTGCGCGAAGTCGTCTGCGAGCCACTCCTATTCGCCGGATCAGAAGAGCTTGGCGGTGTTGATAAAAAACTTGTGACAATATATTTCTGAGGAACCTGTGCCAGACAACCATTCCCTATTTGACCAACTGAGAACGCTTAGCACGGAGCAACGGAACCCCGCAAGCATAGATATTGACGTGCGCAAGGCGACAGAAATTCTGACCTTAATAAACAACGAGGACAAGAAAGTCGCGTTCAAAGTGGAAGAGCAAATACACCATATTTCCCAAGCGGTTGAAATCGTTGTGAAGTCGTTCGAGAGCGGTGGCCGGCTAATCTACGTGGGGGCGGGGACGAGCGGCAGACTTGGAATTCTTGATGCCGCAGAGTGCCCACCGACTTTTGGCACGACGCCGGAGATGGTTCAAGGACTTATTGCGGGTGGAGAACAGGCGGTCTTCCGCCCCCAAGAAGGGGCCGAGGATAAAGAAGAATCTGGTGCGCTCGAGATCGAAGCGAAGAAAGTGAATAGAAACGATACAGTCTGCGGGATTGCTGCCAGCCTTCGGACGCCGTATGTGGTGGGAGCGATTAAGCGGGCGAAACATCTTGGGGCGAAGACAATCTATGTTACGACAAACCCGCGCTCAATATTGGACCAACCGGAATTCATAGACCTGAAATCGGCGATCGACATTGCGATCTGTCCCGAAGTGGGGCCCGAAGTCATCATGGGATCAACCAGAATGAAGTCCGGCACTGCGCAAAAACTCGTACTGAACATGATCACAACAACGGCGATGATCCGACTGGGCAAAACGTATGGGAACATGATGATTGATTTGCAGATGACGAATGAAAAACTTCGTGAGCGTGCAAAACGCATCGTCATGACTATCACCGGGCTCGAGTATGATGCGGCGTCGCGAGCCCTTGATGTTGCAGATTATCATGTAAAAACGGCCCTTGTCATGGTGAAGGCGAACGTCTCACAACCCGAGGCTCATCGAAGGCTCAAAGTGACCAACGGCTTCGTCCGCACCGCCATCGCGATGCAAGAAAACAAATGAACGCTACACAGACACGCAAGAAAGAACTCGCTTGAAAGCCCCAGCTTTCGATGTAGAATTGTACCCACCGTTCAACGGGTTTCCGAAACAAGCGCTTGAGTTTTTTAAGAAGCTGAAGAGAAACAATAATAGGCCTTGGTTCGAAAAGCACAAGCACGAGTATGAAGAGTTTGCAAAGGCCCCAATGCAATCACTCCTAGCAACGGTGCAGTCGGAGTTTGCGGAATTTGCGCCCGAGTTCGATATGAATCCCCAGCGAGCAATTTTTCGCATCTACCGCGACATCCGGTTCAGCAAAGACAAGACGCCGTTCAAAACGCATATTGCCGCACACGCAGTGCTGCGGGGGATGCCGAAAGGATTTCTCGGCTCGGGCTATTACTTCCACGTCGATCCCGACGAATGTTTTGTCGGCGGCGGAATTTACATGCCTGACGGGGACCAGTTGAAAAAAATCCGCTCGGCGGTCGCAAACCGCGGCAAAGATTTTCTTGCGATTGTGAATGACAAGAGATTCAAGAAACGATTTGGAAAAATTGGCGGAGAAAAACTTCAACGCATCCCCAAAGGATACGACGAATCGCACCCGATGGCAGAATGGTTGAAGTTCAAACAGTTTTTCGTTGGCGTTTCACTTCCCGGCACCGCCTGCCTCAAGGTCGGATACACAAAGACCGTCGTAACGGTCTGCCAAGAAGCGTACCCGTTAGTGAAATTCTTGAACGAAGCCGTCCGCTAGGAATAGTTTGAATTTGAAGTAATTTCGATTCTTGTTTCCCCCACCATTCCTAAGTACATTGAAACGGTTTAACGCGGGCACATCGGCTGAGAGACCGAAGTGTCCGTTTCGTTTCTCATGCGCCCCAAGGATAATAGCACGTAGCAGTTATGACTCAACAAGTCGAAACGCCGAACCCTTCGTTTGAGACGCTGGAGAACATTCCGAGCCGCCTCCCCGTTCTGCCGCTGCGCGACGTAGTCGTGTTCCCCTACATGATCTATCCCGTTCTGGTTGGGCGGGAATCCTCCCTGAGGGCAGCAAACCAGGCCTTAGAACGGGGCAAGAACATCTTCCTCGTTGCGCAGAAAAACCCCGGAGTGGATGAACCAGGGCCCGAGGATATCTTCCACGATGGCACTGTGGCAAAAATTATCCAGATGCTTAAGCTGCCCAACGGACTGATGAAAATCCTCGTGGATGGGCTGGCACAAGCGAGTGCGACGAAATTCTTATCGGATGCAAGCTTCCTGGAAGCGGAGATCACGATCGTCAAATCAAGACCTCCGGAAACGAAAGAAGCCGACGCGCTGATGCGCCACACCTCCAACCTCTTTGCGGAGTATGTACGGCTGAATCGGAACCTCCCACCCGAAGTGCTGATGACATTCGACGGCATTCGCGAAGTCGAAAGAAAAATGTTCTACATCGCCAGCAACATCCAGCAAAGCGTCGAAACGAAACAGCGCGTACTGCAAACACACAATCTGCGTGATCAGCTCTATGAGCTTTCCAAAATTCTAACCGCAGAAGTCGATATTCTGAAGATCGAAAAAGATATCGATACGAAGGTTCAGGATAACATCCAGAAATCGCAACGAAAGTATTTCATCCAGGAACAAATCCGCATTCTGCAAGACGAGCTCGGCGATGATGAAACGAGTTCGCCTGAGTTGGCAAAACTTAAAGAACAAATCGTCCAGGCGAAAATGCCCAAAGAGGCTGAAGAAAAGGCGTTGGAGGAATTCCAGAAGCTCAAGAAAACTCCGCCGATGTCGCCTGAATTTACGGTTACGCGAAATTTTCTCGACTGGGTCGTTGCCGTTCCGTGGCAGCAGAGGACAAAAGATAATCTGGACGTCAAGCACGTGAAGGAAATCCTCGACGCGGACCACTACGGACTAGACAAGCCTAAGGATCGCATCCTGGAACACATCGCCGTGCTGAATCTTGTAAAAGAAATGCGCGGTCAGATTCTCTGCTTTGTAGGTCCGCCGGGTGTCGGCAAAACATCGCTCGCCAAATCGATTGCTCGTGCGCTGGGAAGAAAATACGTTCGCATTTCCCTTGGCGGCGTGCGCGACGAGGCGGAAATCCGGGGCCATCGCCGCACGTACATTGGCTCGATGCCGGGGAAAATCATCCAGTCGATGAAACGGGCCGGCACCGTCAACCCGGTCATATTGATGGATGAAGTCGACAAGATGAGCATGGATTTTCGCGGCGATCCTTCAGCGGCGCTGTTGGAAGTTCTCGACCCCGAGCAAAACGTCGCATTCAGCGATCATTACTTAGAAGTCGATTACGACCTCTCGAAAGTCATGTTCATCACCACAGCAAACGTACGATATCAAATTCCGTTGCCCCTGCAAGACAGAATGGAGATCATCGAGCTACCAGGTTACCTTGAACACGAGAAGAAAGAAATCGCCAAGCGGCACATCATTCTTAAACAATTGAAAGAGCACGGACTAGACGACAAACAGGTGAGGTTTGAAGACGAGGCAATCGTTAAAATCATCCAGGAATACACACGAGAAGCTGGCGTGCGGAACTTGGAGCGCGAGATCGCTTCGGTTTGCCGCAAAGTAGCGAAGGATGTTGTGCTTGCTAAACAGAAAAACGGAACATCGCACGGGAAAAAGATTCCGAAGGCAGAAAAGCAATCTATTACAGTCACGCGAGAAGTGGTGGAAAAATATTTGAGCGTGCCGCGCTTCCGTAAAAAGAAAGCAGAACGGGAAAAACGCGTCGGCTCGGTTACAGGCCTGGCGTGGACGAGCGTGGGGGGCGACATTTTGAACGTTGATGTGACGATCATGCGAGGCTCAGAAAAACTGACGCTCACGGGACAGTTAGGCGACGTGATGAAGGAGTCCGCACAGGCGGCGTTAAGTTACATCCGCTCGAACGCAAAAAAGTTCAAGCTACATCCCGATTTCTATAAGGGAAAAGAAATACACATTCATCTACCGGAGGGGGCAATTCCCAAAGACGGACCCTCAGCGGGAATCACAATGGCGATGGCGATTATCTCAGCGGCGAGTGGAAAAGCCACGCGAAACGATGTGGCCATGACCGGCGAAATTACCCTCCGAGGTAAAGTGCTCCCCATCGGAGGGCTCAACGAGAAATTACTTGCGGCGCAGCGGAGCGGCATCAAAACCGTCTTGATCCCAAAAGAAAACGAGAAAGATCTCATAGAAATACCCGAAAAAGTGAAAGAGGGCGTGAGAATTGTATCGGTGGAAAATATTGAAGATGCGATAAAGTATGTGTTTGGAAAGTGAGAAAGCGGCAACCAGCTATTAGCGAGGGAGTCCAACCGCAGGTGTGGGGTGTGAGAAAAGATATGGCATCTCAGGGAGGAGTTGCGTACTCTTCCTATGGTTTGCAAACCAATCCTTTTCATGTTGACCATTTCCCTTTGAACTTGAAATGTCCTACCAAGTAACGGCCCGTAAATGGCGCCCCATCGTCTTTGAAGATGTTGTCGGTCAGTCGCACGTGACCGATACGCTTCGCAACGCAATCAAATCAAACCGTGTAGCGCACGCATATATTTTCAGTGGCACGCGCGGTTGCGGCAAGACCACGACAGCACGAATTTTGGCGCGTGCGTTGAATTGTCTTTCTCCCGAGAACTATAATCCCGACAACTTGTGCGAAGTGTGCCTCGAGATTACCGCCGGCCGTAGTCTCGATGTCATTGAAATTGACGGCGCGTCGAACCGCGGCGTTGAAGAGATCCGCAACTTGCGAGAGTCGGTTCGTTATGCCCCCACGCGCGGCAAGTTCAAAATCTACATCATCGACGAAGTACATATGCTCACCAAGGAAGCGTTCAACGCGCTTCTGAAAACACTCGAAGAGCCTCCCGCCCACGTCGTGTTCATCTTCGCCACGACTGAGGTTCATAAAGTTCCGATGACCATTCTTTCCCGTTGCCAGCGGTTTGATTTCCGTCGTATCGCCATCGATGAAATCATGGCCCGGGTGAAATTGATTGCCGAGAGTGAGAAAGTACAGATCGAAGATGAAGCGCTAGTGATCATCGCGAAAAAGGGAGACGGATCCATGCGCGACGCCCAGAGCATCTTCGATCAGATGCGATCTTACTGCGGCAGCGCGATTACGACATCAGACGTTCAAATCGCCTTGAACGTAGTGAACCAAGAGTTGTATTTCAGAGTGACCGACCTGATCAAGTTGCACGAAGGGAAAGGAGCCGTTCACCTGGTAGAGGAGTTAATGAAAAACGGCTACGACTTACGCGAATTTGTTGGGGGATTGGCAGAACATTTCCGCAACCTTCTTGTCGTACAAACCACCGGTTCTTCGAAAATGTTGGAGACCTCCGAACCGTTCAAGAAGCGCTACCAAACCGAGTCCTCATCGTTTGCAGAGCAAGACGTCCTTCGCCTCCTGAAACAATCGAACGAACTGGAACAATCGATGCGCTGGGCCGCACAGCCCCGCTTCAAACTTGAGGCGGCTCTGCTGCAGATGGTCAAAATGGAATCGAGTGTTCACATTGCCGATTTGATGATACGCATCGAAGAGATGAAAAAAAAGTTCGAAGGTGGAATGAAGATCTCCGAAGCTCCCTCCACCTCTGAGGTTAAAGTTATGGGTTCGGTAAGCGCAGGAACAATGCAGAACTCTTCCGTTATGAGCTTGTCGTCATTTACTAAAACGCAGGAGCAAATCCTAACAAGCTTCGAACCAAAGCGTGCGCTCTTGAGCCAGTTTCACATTCCCGCAGCGCATCCCCGAGTAAGCACACCGGTTGTCTCAACGGCGACCGGAACCCCCAAACAGGGTGCATCGTACGAACAAGTTGTCGGCGGATGGGATGCCTTTGTAGCGGAAGTAAAAAAATCGCGCATCAGTCTTGCCACGAGCCTTGTGGAAAGCAAAATCGTGGATGCCGAGAACGGCTACGTGCGCATCAGTTGTGCGGATGAATATCATCTCTCGACGCTCAAACGCAATAAAGAGTTTCTGGGCGAGTCGTTGCAGCGAATTCTCGGTACGCACGTGCATTTGGAACCGGTTCTACACGCAAACGACGGCGCACGCATCGTTGAATTTCGGGCGGCGGTAATTTCAACGATCAGCTCAACGCCTAAACTTCATGTAAGCAACGGCGAACATCCACTCATCGAAATCCTCAAGCGCGAACTCGGAGCAGAACGGATTGATTGAGTGGGGTCAACGCGCGCTTGACATCTCGCGTAGAACCAAGTGCTTTGAATCAGGAATAAGAAGAAAAGGAATCGAGAGCAACAGAACCTTGTTAGAGAGTTGATTCCGCCAACGGCGACGCTTCAGCCACCATAAGGTTGGCCGCGTGGTTATTGGCGCACAAGAGGTATCGGTGTCGGCGCTCTAACGCTGTTTCTTTTTAATCTTTTGAGAGCCCGACGTAATGAACGTCGGGTTTTTTGTTTCGTGGGAAAGAGCCTACTTAGACATATCGCGTTGTTGACATTGTTCATTTCGGCCCAGAGTTCCGGCCAAACGATCGCGAAATATGCCGGCGAGTTCATGGCAATCGGCGTCGGCGGTCGAGCCCTTGGCCTCGGCGGCGCGTACGCTGCGGTCGCAAACGACGTCTCGGCCGCCTACTGGAATCCGGCCGCGCTCTCACGCTTGGTATATCCCGAAATAATGTTGATGCACGATGAACGATTCGGCAGTCTGATCAACTACGATTTCGCCGCGGTTGCACTTCCCTATGGCTCGGATGCGACGGTGAGCGTGAGCTTCATGCGTTTGGGCGTCGACGGCATCGCCGATTCGCGCAACGCCGGATTGGATGCCAACGGGAACCTCCTCCCACCCGAGCAGTGGCAGAATGCTGTCCGGTTAGATTATAGTCGCATCAGCTATTTTAATTCAGCCGATTACGCCGTGTATTTCTCATACGCACAGCAATCGTCGAGCGTGCTTTCTTACGGTGTCAACTTGAAACTCATTCGGCGGAACATTGCGGAATACCGTGCAACAGGGCTAGGGTTCGATCTCGGAGTTCTCTATCGTGTGGACGAACACGGAATGCTTGCAATCGTTGCGCAAGACGTTACGACAACGCTTGTCGCATGGTCCACAGGAAGAAACGAATTAGTCTCGCCAACAATCAAAGTAGGAGGCGCCTATTCGGTTGAAGTATTTTCTGGTAGGCTCACGCCCGCGATGGATATTGATGTGAGGCTTGAGAACCGACGGTTCGCATCAGTTGCGCACGTTGGCCCGATAAGTTTGGACCCACATGTTGGGCTGGAATTCGATTATAAGAATTCCGTTGCAGTACGCCTCGGTTACAACGACATCAAGCAACTCACACTCGGCGCAGGACTGCATCTGCGCAAGCTCGACGTAGATTACTCATACGCGCAGTTTGGAGAGGAAAACGATCTTGGAAAAACTCACCGGATTTCACTTCGCTTCCTGCTCGAGGAAGAAAAGACTGCCCGGGAGAAGCCGTCGGAGTAGCGAAAAAAACATAGAGGAACAAAAGAAAAGCCGAAGCTCATCGCTTCGGCTTTTTTATTTTTTGGACTGACGGACGGTGCTACTTCGAGCTCATGACAAATACGCCGTTCCAGTCAGGCGGGGGCGGCGTAAGCTGGTAAAGGCTGGCGCGCTCGGTATAGATTTGCGCGGCAAAGCACTTCGGGTCGAGCTTGGAGGATTGCTGCATGTATGCAATCGCCTCTTCCCACTTGCGTTGTCGATAAAACTTGATTCCTTCGTGGTAGAGCTCGAGAGATTGTTTTTCTTCGTCGCTCAGCGTAAGCTCGGCGGACATCCCAAGAAGTTCATACACCTTCACCGGTTCGGTTTTTCCTTTTACCTGAATCAGGTCGAGTTCGCGGACGACAACCTTGCTTTTCACTTGTGCGTAGGTCATGTCGCTGATCATAATATCCGAGTGGTATTGTTTGTTTGCGCCCTCAAGCCGCGACGCGAGGTTGACCGGGTCGCCGATGGCGGTGTAATCAAAGCGATCTTTTCCGCCGATATTGCCGACAATGACATTACCGGAGTTCACCCCAATGCGAGCGCTGATTTCCGGCATGCCCACTTTTTTCCACTTGAGGCGGAGCAACTCGAGCTTCCGCTGCATTTCCACGGCGGCAACACAAGCGCGCATAGCGTGGTCCTTCTGCGGTAGCGGTGCGTTCCAAAAGGCAATGATCGCATCGCCGACGTACTTATCCAGCGTTCCCTCGGACTTGAGAACGATACTCGTCATCTCCGAAAGGTATTCGTTCAATAGTTCCACGAGACCTTCGGGAGTCTTGAACGATTCCGATACGGTGGTAAAGTTTACGATGTCGGAAAACAGGATGGATAATTCGCGTCGGTCGCCGCCCAACTTTGCCATCTCTGGATCATTCGCAAGCATATTGACCACAACAGGGCTTAAGTAATGGCCAAAGACGTTCTTGATGAGCGCTTTTTGCTGCCGCTCGGTTAAATATTGGTAGACCGCCGTGCTCAGATACGCCAGGATGATGGCGAGGCTGGGATTAACGACGTTCATCATCACGGCGCTGGAAGAAAACAGCAACACTCCCAATTCAAATATTCCCCCAACAAGCAAAAGCATCAACACAAAGGCTCCCACCTCCAGCGCCCAAACGCTCTTCAGCTTAATCTGTTTGAGCGCGAGCATTCCTAGGAATCCGAGAACGGAGAGACCAAGGATCAGCACGATTTCCAATGCGGGGTCGAGGCGTGTGACAAAATTATTATCGATGACGTTTTGAATCGCCGTTGCGTGAATTTCCACGCCGTCCATCGAGTTGATTTTCTTTCCGCCCGCCTCTTCGAGGTAGATCGGCACGTTGTGGTAATCGCGCTCTTCCGCCATCAGCGAGCCGATGATGACGACCTTATTCTTGAAGTGACGCATCAGTTCATCGTCGAATGTGTCCAAGTCAACGTCAGCGTCCAGCTCGTCTTTCGTTTTGAATGAGGCGTCGTTGATAACCTGCGAGAATTGCTCAAACCGAAACGTGCGTCGAGGACCATAGTAATTGAGCATAAAGGTGGTCGGATCGTACTTCGGAATCAGCCGATCTTTTATCACGAAATAGTCGGACTCGATTTTAGGACGAGCAAGCGGAGGAAGATTGAACCAGCGATTCAATCCCGCAAACGCCAAAGTGGGAGTCAGTCGATTTTCCACCGTAACCATCGGCAAATAAGTGCGGCAAATGTCGTCGCGGTCTTTGATGATGTTTACGACGCCGATGTTCTTGTCCACGTCAAAGAAAATATTGTGATAGTTCATTTCAAGCGAACGAACTTCGGCATTCTCATTGAAGGATCCTGTTTGTAGCTTTGCTGCAAGGACGACGTTGTTGTACTTCTTCAACGCCTCGCGCATCTCCACGTCGCCGGAATCGCGCTCGACTTCAAACGTGATATCGAAGATGATTGCCTTGGCGCCGGCGCGGTTGAGATTCTCGACAACGTGTGCGTAGTAATCGCGCGGGAAGGGGAATGGTTTGGGCAACGCTTTGAGGTCTTCATCCGAAATACCGAGCACGACAACATCCCCCAGCTTCTGCAACCGCTCGCGTGCCGTGCTGTCTTCGGAATTGTAACGTTGTTGGAAGCGATAGTCGATGGTCAGCAGGTCGACATTCTTTAAGAAACTTATCTCGAACAGCCATTCCTGCGTTGTGAGAAGAACCACCGCCGCGACGCCGAACCCGATGCCAAACTTGATGAGCTGCGGAAGGACGCTTTTCTTGAAGTCGTAAGAGGTCATGCGCGCTCTCTAGAAGTTAAACCGATAGGTGAAGGCGGCGATGATATTCGAAGAACTAGTAAGGTTGATGTAGTCAAGGACAAGCTCAAACGTATGGCGCTTCCGGAATGTGTAATCACCACCGCCGCGAACGGAAAATCGTTTCAGGTCGCCGAATGTTGGGCTGACAGACGCGAGCAAACGCAACTGGTCTTCCATCATCCGATACTGAGTGCCGAAGGTAAGCGTCGTGAATTGGAGTTTTGACTCGGTAGCGACGCTATCACTCGAGCGAATACTCTTATAGAACTGGAGCAAGCTATCGTTCGTAATTGCCCTGAACAACTGGTTGTTTCCTTTAGTCTGACTGACCAAGACGCCAAAAGAGGCCTGAAGTGGAATCTTGAAATACGAGGTAACGTTAGATTGGATCAGTAAGCTTGATTGGTCGCGCCGGTAGATGCTTTGATCCTTCCTGTTCAATACGCTCACGCTTGCCGAAACCGTATAGCGGTTTCCCGAAGTGAAGTCAAACGAAGACCCAACGGTAAACCGATTCGTCTTATCATCCGCGGACTTTGATGATTTAAAGAACGAAGAGATCGAGTCCAGACTCGGCACGCCCGGCGGTCGCACCGTTGCATCGCTCAGGCGCGTGAGCAGACCGTAACCGAGCTGAACGGTTGGATACCCTACGCCGGGACTAATCGTCAAAGAGGTTGAGAAATTGCCGAGCGAAGTAGTAGCCGACTTTGTCTTGCCGATGTTATCCTCTTTATAATCGTACGCCACACTCAAGAAAAGTTTATTACTCAATAAGCGCAGGTTGTCGCTCACGGTGTAGCCTTGCAAATCAGTTTGTAAGAACTCGTTGCCGAATGAACGGTAACCTGAACCGCGCCTGGTAAAGTTCGCTCGAAGATAATTATCAAAGTAGTTCAGCGAGGCGTTCGCGTCGAACGCAAACCCCGGCAACCCGGCCGCGATTGGATTCAACGGGCTAAGGTTTGCGTTAACGGTAAGGAATTTTTCTGCAAGCTTGCCTAGATCTCGCACATCTTGCCCCTGCACCTTCAGGGAATCGTAATTAGCATCCGTAAAACTTCCGCCACTAATGTCGGTGTTGGCGAGCCCGAGCATTGCTTGAGCGTCAAATTTTGCACGCTGGTCGTCGAAAGCAAACATCACATCCATGCCGGTCACTAGGTTTTCGGCGGGTCGGATGCCGCGCGTGATGGATCCGAGTTTATCACGAAACTTCAAGAAGGTAAGGCCAAACTGAAAACTCTCTCCCCCGCCAAAGCTCGGTCGGAATCCGTAGAATTCACGCGTGAAGACGCCCGGTGAAAAAATTTCGTAATCAAAGAAGCTGTTCTTGCGAAGGCTGTTCTTCGGTCGTGCGTTGACCAGCGAAGTGTCCGCGTACGTCGTGTCGTATAGGCGCGTTCCCTCAACAAGTCGCTCAGTCTCGCCTACGGAAACATCCAGGTTGATATAGCCGGTATTCAACGAAGCCGTCACACCCCGCACCCGTTTGCCGCTCATGGCCATCACCGGAAAACGAGGATACGCATCCCCTACTTGCACATTGAGGTATGATTCGTACGACCCGAACAGCAAATATCGATTCTGGGGTTGTCGCGCCGGAGCCTCTTGATTGTCGTAACGAAGCTGTGTTCCGAATTTGAGTCCGCTCCATTCGCCGGACGCCCTAAAATCGCCTCTGCCATAAAACGCGCTAATTCCGGCGACCTTCTCGTTACGTAACTCGATTGAACCGTCGCCGAGAAAGGCGAGGCGTCCCCGTTCTTCTTGAAGCGCTTGCGCCGTGGAAACGTTGAATGTTTGTTGGATCTGATGGTATGGATTTCCGGCCGTATCTCGTACTTCGACGCGAATACTATGTTGCCCGAGCTGCGGCTCCTCGTTATAGTTCTTTGGAGCGTACAGAATAACATCTTCGGTGAGGATGGCGCGTCGGGAAACATCGATATTGTCGAAATAAACCTTGGTATAACTGGGGTTAATGGCAGGCGAGGCGTAGTACAAAGAGACAGCCACAACAAGGTCTTCCCACGCAACGGTTTCGCCCGGCTCCGGGCTCATGATGCGTATTTCCTGATCTTTCGGGTCGAGTTGGCGCACGGTTACACTCAGCGGCGTGTTCTGTGGATTTTGCTCTGGCAGCGATTCTGTGGAGTCGTTTTCCAGTTGGGCAGTTATGAAGTACTCAACGAACGGCGGCCGCACATCGGTCCCCGGAATTGTTGCCGTTGCGGATCGTCCGGCGAGCAGCATTTCTAATTCCCGGAATTCTGAGACTCCAAACGAGCGGTAGCGCAACGAAATGCGTCGAAGGCCAGAATTCGTAATCAAGTCAACGCTGATGGGAAGAGGCGCCCCTTCTTGAATTGACGGCGCTGCCGTTACCTTGTCGAGGATTTTTCGAGATTGGGATTGCCCAAGCGCCGTGAAGAGGAAAATACTAAGGAGAACAATCGGCAACGTATTCCGGTTACTCATAACAGGCAACCCTTTACGGAAGAATTCTTTTCTTAAAAAAAACGGCGATTAGTATTCTAATCGCCGGTCAATGTAGGAAAAGGATGTATTTGAATCAAGCGAACGCGTCCCAACTAGCGCGTCGACTTCTGCTATTCGATTACGATTTTCACTTCCTTGCCCGAACGATCCTTGCCGATAATTTCCAATCGATTCGTGCGAGTTGAAGGGGGTTGTTGAGGAGGTTGTTCCGTGTTCAACGAGGAGTTTCGAGTATCATCAGGATTATTCTGGCGAGTTTGGCCTTGCGCTCCCTGCTTACGTTCATAGGTATATCCAGCAGTCACGGAAACGCCGTCGACATCGAAGGACCCACTGACACAGGTGAAGTTGCTGGTAGAATCGGAATCGCTATGGTTCACAGCGCCCTCAGTGCCGCGGATCGACGCAACGGAGATTGGAGTTGAAAACCGAAATTGTTCCGTTTCTTGCTTCTTGACGCTAAAACCCAATCCACCGTTCTGCACATGCACATCGCGGTCGATAATTTGTCGACCCTGCACCTGTCCCTTAATCTCGACAATTGATTTCTCACGGACGAGCAATTTGCTTTCGTCCGCAAACCGAATGAGTGCCAACGACCCGGCTTCTGTTTTCAACTGATAACCGGATTTCAGGCGATCCATGGGAATGGCTTTCTCCCAGCTCTTCGTTGTAGATTTTTTGGAAACATCCTTAATTACTTTCAACAAGAACGCCTGGATGTCCCTCTTTTCTTGTGGCGGCGTGAGCCCCAAGTTGGCGAGGAGCAATCCAACTGCCAAAAGGGACGCAAATGCTCGTGAATGTTTCATACCATCATCTCCTTTTTCCTATTGAACCAGATAAATTTTCCAATTCGAGCCGAACGAAGCCAAAATAGTTTCCAATTCGCTTGGAGTAAGGGTGCGTCCGTTATAGCGAATCGATGAAGGCGTCCATCCGTTTTCAGTCAGCGCCCGAATGCGAGGCGTAAGCTGGGTCGCAAATTCCTGCGGAATGTTTGTTGCGTAGCTTCCGAAGACCGAAACGAGGGGATCAACCGTTGTGACGGTCGAGCCACCGGTGTTAGTATTTGTATTTGTGTTGGAACCACTTGCTGCGGCGGGTTCCTCAACTTTGAATTCAAACGGAAGCGCGGGAACTGATCTTAGGCCACTACTTGTGCTAATCACCGAACGTCCGCCAATAGCGTAATTGCCGGGTGTTAACACCGGTGCATCTGCCGGATAGCGAAGGAGGAATTCTCCTGGGGTTGGTTTAAAGAGAACGTATTTGCGACCTTCTAACGCAGCGGCCACAGAATTGCCCTCCACCTTCACTACCCAGGCCTCGATCGGGAGATCGGGTGTTTCGGTTGGATAGATCACGATCCATTCTGGCGTTGGCGAAGTAACCGTTGCTTGACCCTGGAACGAGATGCGTGCGTTGTCTTCCGTGGAGAATGGGACATTCCAGGTGTAGCCCCAGCGTGCCAGCTCCGCTCCATTTCGGTCGACATCGTGCATCTGGAGGGCGACTGAAAATCCGCCGGAAATATTTGCCGAGGCGCCGCCGGAGATTTCATCCTTGAACTTATTGTAGTTAGACTCATTCTTGGCAAAGGTGACATCAATTTTGGTGCCTCCAGCAGCTAGATCGCCCATGGTAAGGGTATACCTAAACCGCCCGCTGCCAGCAGCCTCATCAACTGAAAAGGGTTCAGTAAAAAACGTTCCCAATAAAATCGGGGCTCGATCGCTCTTTCCTTGCTTAAGGACTTCGCCGGTTAATGCAATTTTGCCGGCAAAATTAGTATAAAGTGTACCGCTGATACCTCCAGGAATTGTTGTCTTTAAGGCAAGGTTTGTGACGTCAACCCAGTCTGTAACTGTGAAGATCTGATAGATTGGGGGGGTGATGTCAAAGCTTCCGGAGTGTTGGGACTGCAGTGGAAGCGAGACCGCGGTCAGAACGAGCACGATAGCCAATAGGCGCGACTTCATAGTTGGAATCTCCTCATGATTTATTCTTGGTAAAAAGATAGAGTACCCACACTCGGTACCCTATGACTATTGTCACAGTCACCCGACTCAGAAGCTTACGATGTCATTATACAGTACGAAGGCCATAAAGACAAGAAGCGCCACAAACCCCGCCTGCTGAATGCCAAGCTTTATCTTATGGGGAATTTCGCGTCGAATAACGCCCTCGATGGCAAGCACAAGAATGTGTCCGCCGTCGAGCGCAGGGAATGGAAGAATGTTGATAAGGGCCAGACTCATGCTCAGTAGCGCCATGAATCCTAAGAAGGGACCAACGCCACCTTCTGCCGAACGTGTTGCCATCTGTGCAATCTTGATCGGCCCGCCCACCGACTTGGAGAATTCTACTTTTCCGCGGAACAACTGCAAGATGTTTTTGTAGAAGAGGCGAGTGTTATCCCAGATTTCCATTGCACCAATGGGAAGTGCTTGAAGAATCGAATACTGTCTGTGCTCGCTCGGGCCCACGTACGCTGAAAGAATTTCAATCCCAATTCTTCCACTATCCGTCGGCGTTACCGCAGACTCCATCACGATTCCGTTTCGCCTCCACCCCAGCAAAATCTCTCGCCGTGCGTTTTTGTGGACCGTTTCCGGAATTTCTCCCGCCACCACCGAAATCCGGTTGATGGAAACAATGGTATCTCCCGATTGAAGACCAATCGTTGCTGCAGGCAAGCCCGACTGCACAGCGCCAACCACGCCAAGCAGCTGCGATGGATGAAACCCGAACGCCTCGTCGGAGAAATCGGGAATGTTTTCCCGCAGAACACGGAGCGACGCAGCTTGACCGGCGCGAACAACTTGAAATTCTAAATCCTCGCCCGCTGCCTCGGCATACATAACAGTAACAACATCTTCCCACGAATCAGTCTTTACGTTGTTGATCGAAACAATCTTATCCCCTTTTTGAAATCCGGCACGGCCTGCGGGCGAATCGGCTTTGACGTAGCCGATTTCGGTGATGGGACGAATGTAGGTGCCCCGTTGGTAGATAATCCCCCAATAGATCGCAACGGCCAGCAGTACATTCATAAAGACTCCCGCCGACATAACGATCAGGCGCTGCCAGATGGGCTTCGCCCGAAACTCCCACGGCTGCGGTGGTGCGTTCATGAATTCTGTATCGAAACTTTCGTCGATCATTCCGGCGATTTTTACGTACCCGCCGAGCGGGAATGCCCCGATGCCGTACTCTGTATCGCCGACCTGTTTCTTCCACAGACGGAAGTCAAAAAAATCAAAACCGATGTAAAACTTTTCTGCCCGCATGCCGAATAGCCGTGCTGCAAGAAAATGACCAAGCTCGTGTACGAACACAAGAATGCCGATGACGACGATAAAATAGAAAACAGAACTCAGTGTTTGCATAGGGATAGCTTACGCGATGAATTGTTGAACAAGAGTGCGGGCAGAGCGATCTGCTTCAATAATTTGCGGGAGCTCGGGGGCAGAGATAGAAGTATGGGATTCCAACGCGCGCTCAATCAATTCGGGAATGTGGGAAAACGAGATCCGTTCGTGCAAGAACGCGTCAACGGCGACCTCGTTTGCTGCGTTCAGTGCTGCGGGAGCAGTCCCCCCAATGGCCAACGCATCGTAGGCAAGTTGGAGGCAGCGAAATTTCTTTCGGTCGGGCTCCAAGAATGTCATCGACTGCAGAGTCGAAATGTTCACGCGTCCACCATTCAGATACACCCGTTCCGGATAGGTAAGCGCGTATTGAATAGGCAACTTCATATCGGGCAAGCCCAGCTGGGCCTTCATTGAGCCGTCCACAAATTCCACCATGGAATGGATAATGGATTGAGGATGAACGACGATCTCAATTTTTTCCGCTGGCAAACCAAACAGCCAGCATGCCTCCATCACCTCAAGCCCCTTGTTCATCAGCGTTGCAGAGTCGATGGTGATTTTCTTGCCCATATTCCAGTTGGGATGATTCAACGCCTGTTTGACGGAACGGGAGGCGAATTGTTCAACCGGTGTGTTCAAAAAGGGACCGCCGGAAGCGGTGAGAAAAAGTCTAGCAATATCCTTGCGGTCTTCGCCCACGAGACATTGGAAGATTGCACTATGTTCGCTGTCGACTGGAATCATTCGAGCGCCATTTTCCGTGGCGAGTTTTGTCATCAATGCCCCTGCAACTACAAGGGTCTCCTTGTTGGCCAGGGCAATAAGTTTCTTATGGCGAATTGCTTCGATGGTCGGCTTTAATCCCGCAAAGCCCACCAGGGCGCTCACGACAATATCAACATCATCCCGTCGGACGATTTCGCACAAGCCTTCTTCGCCCGAAAGCACTTCAACCGAGCTGCCGAGTTCCTTCCTTAACTCTTCCGCCCGCCGCCTGTCCAACAACACCACACCCTTGGGCTTGAACAATGAGATTTGATCGCGCAGAAGGGCGACATTTGTGTTTGCAGTAAGGTAGGTTACGCGGAACCGTTCGGGCAGGCGGTGAACAATTTCGAGCGTTGAGCGGCCAATCGAGCCTGTAGCGCCAAGAATGGCAATATTTTTTGGGGAGGACGAGAACAAGATGTTGTGAACGGTTCCGATGTCAAGGTACTCATATTCGCATGGCTTGTCAAGAAACGCACGTGAGTCGAAAAATTTTCAAAATTTATCGCCATTGAGCGAAGGCTTGTGTATTTTACGTGAAGAAGAATCTTTAAACCCATTCCACAACGCGCAAACTTTTATGAACACACTCCGCAGAGATTTTCTCAAAACATCCGCCGCGGCAGGCGCCGCACTGATTGCGAACCCGTACGAGGCCCTCGCGAAAAACATTCCGCCGGATTATCGCGGCGGACAGATGAAGTTTTCCTTCCGGCCGTTTACGATAGAGATGAAACACGTCTTCACCGTTGCGGAGATGTCTCGCTCCACCACGCCCGTGGTGTTGACCGAAATTGAATACAACGGCACGGTCGGCTACGGTGAGGCATCGATGCCGCCGTACCTGGGCGAATCACACGACAGCGCGACAAAGTTTTTGTCGCAGGTGGACCTTGGCAAATACGAAAGTCCGTTTGCGCTCGAAAAAATTCTCACCGACATCGATGCCATTGCGCCGGCCAACCCAGCGGCGAAAGCATCGGTCGATATTGCTCTCCACGACCTTGTTGGCAAGTTGCTCAACCAACCCTGGTTTCGCTTGTGGGGGTTCGATAAAGAAAAAGCCCCGATGACTTCGTTCACCATCGGCATCGATAAAGCTGATGTGGTTCGGCAAAAAGTCAAGGAAGCCGCGGCGTACAAGATTCTGAAAGTGAAGCTCGGCAAGGATAACGACAAGGAGATGATCGAGACAGTTCGGTCCCTTACGGATGTTCCGTTAACAGCCGATGCCAACCAAGGTTGGAAGGATCGCAACTACGCACTCGAGATGACCCACTACCTCAAAGAACAGGGGGTCAAGTTTATCGAGCAGCCGATGGCGAAAGATCGCTACGACGACCACGCGTGGCTCACCGAACGGTCGCCTATTCCGGTGCTCGCCGACGAATCGTTTCAACGAATCGGCGACTTGAAAAGAATTTCGACCTGCTACAGCGGCGTGGTGATCAAGTTGATGAAATCAACGGGGATGCGTGAAGCGCACAAAATGCTCGTGCTTGCCAAGTCGCTCGGGATGAAAGTCCTGATCGGATGCATGACCGAAACGTCGTGTGCCGTAAGTGCGGCCTCGCATCTTTCTCCGATGGTGGATTGGGCGGACCTCGACGGCAATTTGCTGATCAAGAACGATGTATTCGACGGGATGAGAGTCGTCGACGGCAGATGCGTCATTCCCGACCGACCGGGGATTGGTGTGGTGAAGGCCTGATTCAACCGGAATCCCTCCTCAAAGCAGGTCGTACTCTCGTAACGTTTCAGTCAACAGTTTTACGGTCTTAAACAAATGCACGCGCATCCCGGCGCGTTCGGCTCCCGCAACGTTCTCTTCCACATCGTCTACAAACAGCATTTGATCTGCCTCAAGCTTCTCGGCTTCTATCACGTGGGCATAAAACTTCGGATCCGGTTTCATCGCGCAAATCTTGAATGAGAGGTAACTTGCCTGAAGCCGATGGATTGCCGGGATATTTTTCCGACAGTAGTCCCAATGGTACTCGTTCGTGTTGCTTACGAGTGCAGTACGCGCGCGCGTTTGGATAGTTGCGAGCACGCTTTCCATTCCTTCAATCGGCTTCGTCAGTACAGAGCTGAACGCTTTCTGCAACTTGGGCACGGAGAATTTTCCATCAAAGATTCTTCCGAGACGATGGAAGAAATCATCCGCCGAAAATTCTCCCCGTTCAAATTGGTTGCTCAACGTCTTAACTTTTGCGGCGAACGGGATCTGTTGGTTTAGTGAAGAGAGTTCAAGTGACCGCCAAAATGTTTCTGGCGTAAACCGAACAAGCACATTGCCTAAGTCGAAGAGGACGACGTTGACCACGCTTATCCCCGCACCTCGATGGAAACCGTTTCGGCAACGGTCAACACCGCGTAGTATCCCTTTCCGGCGGGGCCGCAGTTTACAATATGCGTCTTGCCGATTCGATCTACGCCCCGTGCCTCGTGAATATGTCCGCACACGCACATATCGGGTTGATACTGCTCAATGAAAGCACGCACCGCAGAACTGCCGACGTGTTTGCCGAACGGCAGCTTATCGCAATTTGTGTTCAGCGGTGGGGGGTGTGGCACAAAGATTTTCACTCGTGCAGATAGTAATTGATTCCATCCCGCTTCGGCGCGCAGAGCAATCTCCTCTTCGGAGATTTCGTAGGGCGTCAGGAAGGGTGTAGGGGGCGATCCCGAGACTCCGAATATGCCGACGTCGTGGAAGATTTCTCCACGGGCATCGACAAGGTGAGCGTGTTGAGCAAACACTGCTTCCAGTGCACGCGGGTCCATGTTACCCGCAACGATAAAGATCGGCTTGGCGTGTTTTGCGAAGAGATGGAGGGCCACTTCCGCTTCGCGCACAGAACCATTTGTTGTGAGATCGCCCGCAAGGATAACAGCGTCGTACTCTTGCTCTTGCAGTAGTATTTCGTCGACTCGGCGATACGCGCCGTGAATATCAGAAAATGCAAGAATTTTCATCGCGGGAAGAACATCGGCAGAAATTTCGCCGTTCTCAACCGTTGCAATTCGAGAACGCCGATTGTATCTTGAAATCGTATGACCAACCTACGTCCGCTCTTCAAGCATGGCTTTCTGATTGCGGTAACGATGATTCTCTTCCAGGTTGCTGCCGCAATGGTGCTCATGAATCTACCTCCGATAAGAATCTATTTGTATGCGTCGTTGCTCGCCCTCTTACTCATCGGAATAGCGTGGTTCATCCAGCGAAGATTGAGCGCAAAAGCCAATTCGCCGAATCACAACTCCGGAACTCAACAATGAAGCTTGGGGACGCTTGGCAGCTCATCGTAGGAGTCAAAGATGTCGAAGCCTCGCTTCCGTTCTACCTGAAGCTTGGCTTCCAGATCGTTGGGCGGGACAAGCAGCCCTACCCTTGGGTGCAACCAACGGAAGGCTGCATCCTGTTGTTGTTGAGTCAGGACGGAAACGAATACGGAGGTGTCACTTACTTCGCGGACGATATGGCGAAGCGCGCAGAGCATTTCAGAGAACTGGGATTGCCAATTGAGCACTCAAACTTTCAGGTGGGCGATTGGTATCAGGCAATGTTCCGCGCGCCGGGAGATTTTGGTGTGAATTTGATCGGGTTTGACGGAGGAAAAATCTATAAGCCGGATGGAATGCCGGTGACAAAATGCTGAAGGCTTGCGGAAGTGAGCTATGAAGTCCCCGATTTTAATGCTGAAATGAATTTTTGGAAAAGGGCGGGGTTTGAGTTGAAGACGAACAAAGGAAGCGCTCGCTGGGGTGGTGCAACGGATGCGATGCTGAATCTTGGAATCTCCGAGAAAGGAACGTGTCCCCATCCGTTCAAGTACGTGGCCATCACTTACTTTGAAAAAGATATGGATGAGCGACTTGCCAGGCTGAAGGGTTTTCGTGGTCTTACGAATTTGCTCCGAACATCATGGGACTCACGCAGAGCGCCATCGTGAAATCGCCCGACGAACTCTACTTATTCTTGTTCACCGATTGAACACCAAAACAAGGAACACGCTGTCTAGCGTATTCCCTGCGAGCTAGCCGTCTTTAGCAGGAAGAGCCTACAAAGCGCGTATCAACATAAGGAGAAGGCCAATCCACAAAGCCGCAGAAAGCACAAGCGGATTCTTCAACAGCTGAAAGCTAGAATCGATAAGGCCCACGCGCTTGGGTGCGCTGGGCTGGATCAACCTAAGGCCCGATCGTTGCCGTGGTTCCGAAACGACCAAGTCGTTTTCGTCAGAGTGAAGCTCTTTTCGTTGTGTTGAAAGTTTCATAGTCAGGTCCCCCAATATCTTTGCGTTCAAGGTACAACAAGTTGGAACAAACGCAATGCGAGATGTCATAGCTATCGATTTCTAAACATCATTCACCAAAACAATCTCCGCAACGATTCTTTACAAAACGCGCACGGGCATAGATAATTTAACGGCATCAATTCCGGCTTGCGTAGAATTTCAGTTCTACTTTTGAGAGAAGGATCTTTACCAAAATTCTATGCGTATTCCTGTTTCTGATTTGTCGATGACGCACCTCTGCCATTATCAACAGCAGTGAATAACGATGCGATCCGTTGAACTACCTAGGCACAGCGAATGAAATTGCGTTGAAGATCTTGCCTTTGCACCAATCTCTTCTCAGTTTCTTGAACAATAAAATCAACAGGAGCACCACATGCCTCAGTCGTCTCACCTCATCGTTTGTTTCCTTCTTGCCACGGCTATGACAACCGCACAACCCAGCGTCACCTACAAACTCGGGATGAGCAAACCGAGCACGCACATTTTCGAGATCGAGCTCAATTTCGACAAGCTTCCGAGCGCCGACAAAGAGCTTGATGTGAAGATTCCCGCTTGGCGCACGGGGCGGTATTTCATTTTCGATTTTGCGGGGGGCGTCATTGAATTTTCAGCGCACGATGGAAGCAAGAAAGCGCTGGCGTGGCAGAAGACAGACAAATCCACGTGGCGCGTGCTGACGAACGGCGCTTCCGCAGTGTCGATTCGATACACGCTTTATGCAAACGAGTTCAACCAGCGTACGCGCGGGTTGAACGACGAGCACGCGTTTCTCGACCCTGCCGCTGGAATGATGTATGTAGAGAAACACCAAAACTTGCCACTCACACTCACCGTTACTCCATACAGCAACTGGCACGTTACCACCGGCCTCGATGCCGTGAAAGGCAAGTCGAACACATTTGCAGCACCCAACTATCAAGTGTTGGCAGACAGCCCCATTGAAGTGGGTAACCAAAAAGACTTTGAATTCGAAGCCGAAGGCAAGAAGCACGTTTGGATGATATACGGCGAAGGGAATTACGACATCCGGAAGATTATCGAGGATACAAAGAAACTCGTGAAGGCGAACAAAGAATTCTGGGGCGAGTTGCCGTACGAACGATTTATCTTCATGCTTCACATTACTCCAAGCGCAGGGGGCGGAACGGAACATTTGAATTCGACAATCATGGGATTTCAACCTTTCGCCTTCAAAGACACGAATAGGTACAAAGGGTTTCTCGGGTTAGTTTCGCACGAATATTTTCACACGTGGAATGTAAAGCAATTGCGCCCCGCGGGCATTCATCCGTACGACTTTAGCAAAGAAGCCTATACGCGCGAGCTGTGGGTTGCCGAAGGGATTACCGATTACTACGGCACGCTCCTGGCATTGCGTGCCGGGTTGACAACGCCTCGGGACGTGGTAAACCAACTGCCGGGACTGATCCAAAACGACCGTCAACGGCCTGGAAACAAACTCCAATCTGCAACAGAATCGAGCTTCGACGCCTGGGTAAAGTACTGGCGGAACACGCAGCAGTCGTACAACACCGAGAGCGACTACTACGACGCGGGGAACAAGCTCGGACTCTTCCTCGACCTGGAAATCCGGAAACGGACGAACAGTCAATTTTCACTCGACAATGTAATGAAGACGATGTTCCAACGCTTCCGACTCGGGACGAAGGGATACAAGGTTGAAGATATTCTGGCTGTGTGCGAAGAGGTTTCGAACAGCGACTTCAAAGAATTCTTCAAGAACTTCGTGTACGGAACAACTCCGCTACCCTGGGAAGATGTTCTTGCTTACGCAGGACTCGACGTGTCACCTCAAAGCTCAAACCTGAAACCCTCCTTGGGCATCAGAACGAACGACGTTGGCAGCGTGGCACGCGTTCAGGGGGTCGTTGCAGGATCGCCCGCGTACGAAGCGGGAGTTGACGTGAACGATGATATTGTTGCAATGAACGGCTATCGTATCCGCTCCGCAGATTTAACCGCTCGGATTGCCGAGATGAATGAAGGCAACGAGATAAAACTCACCGTGATGCGCGATGATAAGCTGCGAGAGATTAGTGTTACTCTAAAGAAACCGGAAGTTTCGTTATACAAAGTTACCAAAACCATTAAACCGTCCGATGCACAGAAGGCTCTTTATGAAGCTTGGTTAATCACGAAGTGGGAGTGATGTGGTCAAACAATTCATCCATCCAAAATAGTATTGACTCCAAATCAACCGTCGAGGAGAACAACATGCGTAGACCATTGCTGCAAATAGCGCTGCTCTCTCTGGTGGTCCTGTCTCTGAATGCGCAGACCGCCGATGAGATCATCAGCAAGTACATCAAAACGGTCGGGGGAATGGAAAAAATCCAAGCCGTAACAACACTCCGTCGTTCAGGCAAATATGTCGGCGGGGGCGGCTTTGAAGCGCCAATCGTGGAAGAAAACAAACGCCCGAGCATGGTACGACAGGAATTCACCTACCAAGGGCTCACGGGTATCACAGCCTACGACGGGAAGACTGGTTGGAAGATCCAGCCCTGGGGTGGGAAAAAAGAGGCTGAACCACTAAGCGAGGAAGAGATGAAGGCAATTATAGACGATGCCGATTTTGATGGGCCGTTAGTGAACTACCAACAGAAAGGGAATAAGGTCGAGTACATCGGTACAGAACAAGCAGAAGGTACCGACACATACAAACTCAAGGTGACGCTGGCAAACGGCGGCACGCGGTATTACTATATGGATACGGATTTTTATGTGCCGATAAAGATTGAAATCAAGCGCATCATTCGTGGGACAGAACAGGAGTTTGAAACATATCTCGGAGATTACAAAGAAGTAAGTGGCTGGTATCTCCCGTTTTCGGTGGAGAATGGCGTGAAGGGTAATCCCGAGAGAGGCAAGGTGAGCTACGAAAAGATCGAGGCCAACGTTTCTCTCGTCGACAGTAAATACGAGATGCCAAAAGCTTCTTCCACCCCCACTTCTAAATAGCATTCTCCAACGATTGCACCCTCCAAAGGAGATATGATGATGAATACAAAAATCAGAATATGGATTTCGGTAGCAGGGGTAAGCCTTTTGCTTGTTGTCGCCGGAATCGCGCGGCAACAATCACCACAAGTAAAAGTCGATGCGGAGACAATCTCCGGGCTATCGTCACGAAACATCGGCTCAGCAGCGATGAGCGGTCGCATCGCTGCGATCGATGCAGTGAAGGAAGGGCAGCGACTGACGGTTTACGTTGGCGCGGCAAGTGGTGGTGTTTGGAAATCGGTGAACGGCGGCACCACGTTTAAGCCGGTCTTTGACAAACAGCCGGTGCAATCCATTGGCGCAATCACCATCGATCCAAAGAATCCGAAAGTAGTTTGGGCCGGCACGGGTGAATCGTGGACACGGAATAGCGTTTCCATTGGCGACGGCATCTACAAGTCCACGGATGGCGGCGACAACTGGACCAATATGGGTCTGAAGGAGTCTGAACGCATCGTCAAGATTCTTGTCGACTCGAGCAACACCAATATTGTGTACGCCGCAGTGCCGGGAAAACTTTGGAGCGACAGCGACGAACGCGGTCTCTACAAAACGACCGATGGTGGCAAGACGTGGGCCAAAATTTTGAGCGGGCCCAACCTTTCAACGGGATGCTCGATGATTTCCATGGATGCCAAGAATCCCAAAGTGCTGTTCGCAGGTATGTGGGATTTTCGCCGAAAGGGCTGGACGTTCCGTTCCGGCGGCGATAGCGCAGGGGCATTTAGTGGCAGCGGTTTATTTAGAACGGAAGACGGTGGAGCGACTTGGAGTGATCTCAACGATGCAACAGCAAACGGTCTTCCAAAAAAGCCGTGGGGGCGAGTTGCTGTTACTATCGCACCATCGAATTCGAATGTCGTGTACGCGTTCATAGAAGCCGAGCCCCCCAAGAACGGTTTGTATCGGTCCGATGACGGCGGAAAAACGTGGCGGGCACTCGATAGAAGCCAGTACATGGTTTGGAGGCCCTTTTATTTCGCCCACCTCATCGTCGACCCGAAAGATGAGAACAAAATCTTCAAACCGGACGGACCGCTGATTATGAGCAGCGACGGCGGCAAGAGTTTCAGCTTCGTTTCGGGTGGCGCACACGGCGACTTTCACGACCTCTGGATCAATCCCGACAATACAGACCACATTATTACGGGAGACGACGGTGGCCTCTGGTACTCGTACGACGGCGCAAACCGCTGGTGGAAAGGAGAGAACCTTCCCGTCTCGCAATTCTATCACGTGAGCGTAGACATGGAGATGCCGTATAACGTGTACGGCGGATTGCAAGACAACAGCTCGTGGGTTGGTCCCTCGCAATATCCTGGGGGGATTACCAACAGCAGGTGGGAGAATATGTACGGAGGTGATGGGTTTTGGACTTTTGTGGATCCTTCAGACCAAGACTACATTTACGCAGAATCGCAAGGCGGATACATTGGTCGTGTGAACCGAAAGACGCATGAGGCACGTTCACTTCAACCGCTCCCTCAGTACAAAGAGGGAAAGCTCCGTTTCAATTGGAATACGCCAATCCATCTGAGCCCGACGAAGAAGGGGGTCGTTTATGTTGGCGCACAATTCTTATTCCGTTCATCCAACCACGGCCATTCGTGGCAACGGATCTCTCCAGATCTTTCCACCAACGATCCGGAGAAACAAAAGCAAGAACAATCCGGCGGCGTTACGGTCGACAACTCTGCCGCGGAAATGCACACGTCGATTTTTTCCATCGCCGAATCTCCTCGCAGCGCAAATATTATTTGGGTCGGCACTGATGACGGCAATTTGCAGATCACAAAAAATGGGGGCAAATCGTGGACGAATGTTGTCGGCAGTATTCGTGGATTGCCGAAGAACGCGTGGGTATCATCCATCGACGCTGGCCATTTTCAAGAGGGGACTGCGTACGCGACCTTTGACCTGCACACGTTCGGCAATATGCAGCCGTATGTCTACAAAACGACCGACTACGGAAAATCGTGGTCGTCCATTATTGCTGAGGGAAGTCTCGTTCGCGGTTATGCACACGTAGTGAAGGAAGACCTCGTCAACAAGGAGTTACTCTACCTTGGCACCGAGTTGGGTCTTTGGATTTCCATCGACGGTGGCCGGCAATGGGCGCAATATAAAGGGAGCGAGTTCCCCAACGTTGCCGTTCGCGACCTTGTCGTTCATCCGCGAGATCACGATCTGGTGATCGCCACACACGGTCGCGGTATATGGATCATTGATGATATCACTCCACTTCGTGCGCTGACATCGGAAATGCTTTCAAAGACAGCGGCATTTATCAAGACGAGGCCTACGTTGCAGCGCATCTCCGCGTTTGGCGGTTGGGTAAACGGTGACGCATCGTTTTCGGGACCGAACCCAACGGACGATGCTACAATTACCTACTATCAAAAGAAACGTCATATCTTCGGCGACTTGAAGCTCGAAGTATTCGACGCGTCTGGTAAACTGATGAGCACAATCCCGAGCAGCAAGCGGCGCGGGTTAAGCCGCGCGACGTGGGGCATGCGATTGAAACCGCCGAAGGTTCCCACCGCAGCTTCTGCAACTGGCGCCTCGGTTGGTCCGCGCGTTCTTCCGGGAGACTACACGGTGAAAATGACGAAAGACAAAGAGGTTCTCACCACGAAGCTGAAGATTGTCGCTGACCCGCGTTCAAAACATTCAATCGCAGATCGCAAAGCACAATTTGATTTATCAATGAGACTCTACAATATGCTCGGCGACATGACCTTTGCTGTTGACAAGATAAACGCCGTCAGAATTGGACTGGAGGAACGCGCCTCAAAGACTACCGGCGACGAAGGACTCGACCAATACCTTCGAACGGCCTCTTCACAAGTCGACGCCCTTCGCAAAAAAATCGTCGCTACCAAAGAAGGCGGAATGATTACAGGCGAAGAGCGACTGCGCGAATTTCTTGCAGACCTTTACAGCAACGTGGTTGGCTATGAAGGACGGCCCTCCCAAACTCAGGAAGACCGTGCCGTCGTACTGGCTCGAGAATTGAAGGATGTTGTAACGGAATTCGACACCTGGACTGCGAAGGAACTCGCGAAAGTAAACACCGTGATGAAAGAAAAAGGCGTTGAAGAAATCTCACTGCTCACACGGGAAGCGTGGGAGAAGAAGGACGAAAAGAAGTAATAATTACGGGGGAGGCGGTTGCATCCGGTATCGCCTCCCCGCCCGTTGCCATCCTATTACCAAGATCATTTTTCCGCTTCGCAACCTCGCATTGCAACGTCGATGGCTGTTTTTCGTTGGATAAGAAGAAGTCACGTTCGGCCCAACCTGTTAACCGAAATCCTTTCTAACCCCTTCATTCCTCAGTACTTGCAACATATTTTGCTGTTCTGCGTAAGCTAACAAGCACCATTCTCAAGCTTTTTCCTGCAAGGAGTTCGTATTATGCGTCTCACGAAATTCGTCCTTTTCATCATTTTGGCTCACATCGGACGAGCTGAAGTCCGCTCTGTTTCCAACGATCCCGTCGCTTCGCCAAAACCTATTCCTCCCCCAACACAGATTGTTTCGCTGAATGATTTTACAGTTGAAGAAGTGAAAGGCATCGGTATAACGCTTGAGCGCGAAATGAGGGTCCACATTTCTGCAGTCGGTGGCGGCGACAAATCCGTTTGGGATAACTGGGATATGAGCGGTAACGACGAATCGGCGCGGATGTTCGCTGCTGGCTGGATCATCGACGCGAACTCTCGCGAGATCGTGTGGGATATGACAATGGATAATACCTCTGGGAAAATCGATAAGCGAACGTGCGAAGAAGACCTGACGCTGAAGAAGGGATCGTACGAAGTTTATTTTCAAGCATACGGATACGCCTACCACAGCACCTTCTCGAATTTCAATTCGAACATCGACCGACGGCAAGGAAGCCGTAGCGGCAACCGCACCTTTCGCAAATTCCTAGGGCTTTTTTCTGACAACGAAGACATGTACGAAGAGTTTACCGACCACGCGAAGAATACCTGGGGCATCACGTTAACCACAAACGATCCCGGTGCGAGTGCCGTCAAGTCGTTTAACGCGCCATTGAAAGATCCAAACGCAGTCTACACAGCCACAGGCGTGGGCGATGAAGCGGTAATTCGCAAAGGAATGTCGCTCAGCAAAGAAACCGTCCTTCGCATCTACGCGCTTGGCGAGGGGCGAAGCCGCAACGACATTTACGATTACGGCTGGATCTACAACACCGACACGCGCGAACGCGTGTGGACTCTGGCGGGAAAGAATGCAGAGTACGCGGGTGGTGCGAATAAGAATGTTCGGTACCGTGGAGAACTGAAACTGCCGAAAGGAAATTATGAAGTCGTCTATGTTACCGACGGTTCACACTCACGTGAAGACTGGAACTCCCGACCGCCGTACGACCCGTTCAATTACGGGATTACGATTTCTGCCGACAATGCCACCGACCGCAACAGCATCAAGCTCATCGAACCGGAACAATTGGACAAAAACATCATTGTCGAACTGACGGGTGTGCGCGACGACGACACGAAGAGCAAAGGATTCTCACTCAAGGCCGAAACCAAACTGCATATCTATTGCCTTGGAGAATCCCACGGCGACGACAGGGAGATGGCAGATTATGGTTGGATCGTGAACACCAAGTCGCACGAACGCGTGTGGGATATGGAAGCGCGGCGAACCGCCCACGCGGGTGGCGCAACGAAGAATCGAATGGTCGATGAAATTGTTACCCTGCCCAAGGGAGACTATATCGCCTACTATCAAACGGATGGCTCGCACTCCTACCGACATTGGAACGACGACCCGCCGTTTGACGAAACACATTACGGCCTCACTATCCGTGGCGTGGGTGCAGACTTTAACCCGAAGAACGCAACTTCATTTGAAGAGGGAAAAGAAGAAGGTGTGATCGCTCAAATCGTCCGCGTTCGCGATGACCGAGATATGCGCGAACGCTTCACCATCGCTCGGACGGCCAAAGTGCGCGTGTATGCCGTCGGCGAAGCAGAAGACCGCGACATGGCCGACTACGGATGGATTGAGGAAGCAAAGAGCGGCGATGTGGTGTGGGAGATGACCTACCGAACCAGCAAACACGCCGGCGGCGCGCGAAAAAACCGAATGGTCAACGCCATCATAACGCTCGAAAAAGGAGAGTACGAACTTCACTTCAAAACGGACGGGTCGCACTCGTATAACGATTGGAATGATGACGCACCCGACGATCGGATGCACTACGGCATTACCGTGTATAAAGAAGAATAACAAGTTCCTTGCGGACACATCCTTCCGCTTCCTCGACTCATTGAGCCGTCCCGATTGATCGGGACGGCTTTTGTTTTTTCCCACCCGAATAGTTCTTACTTTGGCATCGCAAGCGCAGGGCGGACCTGCGCTTTACGTTTCCAATCAGAATGGAGAAAGGGAATTCGTGAAGATCGTCTTTGCAGGATTGCTGTGCGCCGCATCGATCACGGTGGCACAGAACAAAGAAGCCACATTGAAGACACAAAAAGATCAGATAAGCTACAGCCTTGGGGTAAATATCGGACAGAATTTTCGAATCCAAGGCGTAGAGGCAGACGTGAACATTCTTCTGCAAGGCATCAGAGACGGTCTCGCGAACGGTAAGCTGAAGATGACCGAGCAGGAAATGACCGAATGCATGAACAAGTATCAAACAGAGCTTATGGCGAAACAACAGGAGAAACAAAAAGTGATGGGGGCGAAAAACCAGCAAGAGGGCGAGAAATTTCTCGCAGAGAACAAGAAAAAGGAAGGCATCACCACAACCCTAAGTGGATTGCAATACAAAGTACTGAAGATGGGAACCGGTGCGAAGCCGAAAGTCACGGACAATATCGAGATTCAGTACCGCGGCACGACTTTAGACGGAAAGGAATTCGACAGCTCGTACAAACAGGGGCAAGCTGTAACGTATCCTCTCAGCAAGATGATCCAGGGATGGAAGGAGGGCTTGCAATTAATGCCCGTCGGGTCGAAGTTTCAGTTTTTCATCCCCCCAAGCCTTGCTTACGGCGAACGCGGCGCAGGGGCAGACATTGAGCCCAACGCCACACTGATCTTTGAAATCGATTTAGTGTCAATCAAGTAACAAATTCAAATCCCAAACACGAAAACCCAAACTAGCGCAAAGAGTAATAAACAATTTTCGAAATAGCGGACCAAGAATGTACCTGCGCGCTGCAGCTTCTGGCGCATTAACTTCCAGTGGAATATCCTGCATACGCACAAATATTAGGTTCGGCTCTCGTCCTTCGTAGTTGATTCTTGTTTGGTATTGGTATTTCGAATTTGGAGTTTTTGAAATGGAACTCATTAAATCCTTCATTGACTTTGTTCTGCACGTCGACGTTCACTTGTTGGAGCTCTCCCGTGAGTACGGCGTGTGGATGTATGCGATCTTGTTTCTGATCGTGTTCTGCGAGACGGGCTTGGTCGTAACGCCCTTTCTTCCCGGCGACTCGTTGCTCTTTGCAGTGGGCTCGCTTACCGCCCTCGGCGTCTTGCGAGTAGACCTCATCATCACACTGCTCATTGCGGCTGCGTTGTGCGGCGACAACGTCAACTATTGGGTGGGGCGTTTGGCCGGGCCAAAGGTCTTCTCCCGTGAGCAATCACGCCTGTTCAACAAAGCGTACCTCACCCGCACGCAAGAATTTTACGCGCGCCACGGAAGGAAGACCGTCATCATCGCCCGATTTGTGCCGATCGTGAGAACGTTTGCGCCGTTCGTTGCGGGCATCGGCCGCATGACGTACCGAAGTTTCATTACCTTCAGCATTGTTGGTGCGACGCTCTGGGTTGTAGTGTTTGTATTCACGGGATATTATTTTGGGAACCTGCCTGTCGTCAAACAGAACTTCACGCTTGTTATCGCGGCGATTGTTCTCATCTCGCTGATTCCCGGCGTGGTTGAGTTTCTGCGCCAACGCAAGAACGCTACGGAGAAAGTGTAATGCAGATTCGTCAAGCAACAGTGGAAGATGCGCCGCTGATTGCCGAGTTCAACGCGCTGATGGCGGAAGAAACTGAAGGCAAGCGGCTCGACCGAGCCCTGTTGCTCGAAGGCGTGCGTGGATTGTTTGCCGACGCATTGCGAGGTATCTACTATCTTGCAGAGATCGAGGGCGCTGTTGTCGGGCAGTTGATGATCACGTATGAATGGAGCGACTGGCGCAACGGAACTTTTTGGTGGATTCAAAGCGTGTATGTGAAGCCGGAGTTTCGCGCACGAGGCGTGTTTTCGAGTTTGTATAAGTTTATTGAGGGGCAGGCCCGACAGCGCAGCGATGTGTGCGGGCTACGGTTATACGTCGACAAATCGAATGAACGCGCAATGAGGACATACAAAAAAATGGGAATGCTTCCAACTCACTATCGGCTGTATGAAGTCGACTTCGTCATAAAATAATCAACCATGACAAACTGCTGCGATACAAACCCATCAGCGCAAACTACGGGTGCGTTTTTTTCCAGACGTTCGAAGACGTACGCCCGCCGCTTCAAAAAAGGAAAGCTGGAAAAAGAGCAGCAATTCTTGCTCGAAGGCATTCGCAAGGTCGGCCTGCAGAATGCGAGCGTGTTGGATATCGGCTGCGGGGTGGGGCAACTGCACCTCACGCTGCTCAAAGAAGGAGCTGCCCGTGCAACCGGTGTTGACATGGCCGAAGGCATGATCAGCAAGGCGCGCGAGTTTGCGGCAGCAAGCGGCGTTTCAGAAAAAACGAACTACGTTCTGGGCGATTTCGTCAGCGTTTCGAAATCGGTTGAAACGGCGGACATCGCGATGCTGGATAAAGTCGTTTGCTGCTACGAATTTCTCAACGAACTGCTCGACGCCTCGACGGCGAAGGCAAATTCCGTTTATGCCCTCACGCATCCTGCAGAACATTGGATGATCAAGCTCTCCTTCAACCTTCTTATCGGCGTGCGCACGTTGTTTCGTGCAGACTTCCGGCCCTACTGGCACGATTGGGATGCGATGCGGCGCGGCATCGAACGCCGCGGATTTCAATTGGTGCACCAGGACGCAACATTTTGGTGGAACGTGCTCGTCTATCGCAGAACCGCCCCGCTCTTTTTGTAATCTTGACTCTCCCGAGGAGAGTTCGTACCATAACCCCCGCTGACGAAACCTTCGCGGAGGCAATACGATTCCTGCTGATTCTCAACCTACCGGCTTCGCCCTCGAGGATGTTGGAGATACTCGCCAACAAATCGCGATTGAAAGAACGCATCCTTAAGAACAAAATAACCGTCCCGCCAAAGCGGGCCGTCTATGCTTGTGCGGGCGAGAGGCATATACGCCATGATTCGTTTAGACAATAGTTATGCGAAACGCCCAAAGCCCATCAGAGCCCAATGGACATCCTATGCCGAAACCACATAAGCTATTCCAAAGAGAGCGTGTAAATTGTAACGGAATTCTTTTCAGTATATTGTCTGACAATAATGCCAGATTGCAATGTTATCTGGAAACCATATAATCAATAGTTAGAGCACCAGATGACAAAAAGTAAAGCGGAAGATGCCACAACCGAGACAAAGAGGAAGCCGAGAAGGGAAACGCGAAGAATGCCGAGCAAGTCGTTGAATCGAAGCCTACATGCCGCGAAGGCATCGAAACAGGACGAGTTTTACACCCAACTCTCCGACATTGAAAAGGAACTGCGACACTATACGAAGTATTTCAAGGGCAAGACCGTCCTGTGCAACTGCGACGATCCCAAGGTCAGCAATTTCTTTCACTACTTCTCGCACAACTTCGAGAAGCTTAAACTGAAAAAGCTGATAACAACCTGCTACAAGAATTGCGACGCCGATCTGTTCAGCAAGAACACGGATGAAAGAGGAATCTACCTCGAATACAACGGCGACAAAGACGGCAACCGCGTTCCCGACCCGGACGAAATCGGCATTTACAACCTAAAAGGTGATGGCGATTTTCGCAGCGACGAATGCGTCAAGCTGCTCAAGCAATCGGATATTGTCGTCACCAATCCGCCGTTCTCGTTGTTTCGGGAATATCTCGGACAGCTAATCGAGCACAAGAAAAAGTTTGTCATCATCGGGAGTTTGAGCGCGCTCACCTACAAGGAAACGTTCAAGCTGATTCGAGACAATCAGATGTGGCTAGGGTACGGTTTCGCAAACGGCAACGCATATTTCGGCTCTCCTTATGCGCGTGAATTTGCAAGTGGTGTTTATGACCCGGAAACTGGACTTGTGAAATTCCGGAACGTAACTTGGTTTACGAATCTGGACATTGCCAAGCGCCATGAACGGCTCGTCTTGTACAAGCCGTTCAAGGGAAATGAGGGCGACTACGAGGAATACGACAATTACGATGCGATCAATGTCGACAAAACCAAGGACATCCCTGAGGGCTACGAAGGCGTGATGGGGGTTCCGATCAGCTTTCTCGACAAGCACAGTCCCGATCAATTCGAGATCGTAGGTCTGATCGCCGGGAACATCAAGGGATTGGCGGGAATTCCGTCGGCAAGCGGCAAAGACGGGCCGTACATCAAGGGGAGGCTGAGGTATGGGCGGATTCTAATCAGAAGGAAGACATGAAAATCGAACTCAAAGAAATCACCATCAAGAAGCTCTTCAACGGCTTCGAGGACAACGCCGAAGCGGGCGTCGTCGCGTACGGCGGCAAGCTCGACATTCGTCCACCGTATCAGCGGGAATTCATCTACAAGGACAAGCAGCGGGATGCGGTGATCGATAGCGTTCGGAAAGACTTCCCTTTGAACGTGATGTACTGGGCCGTGCGCAAGGACGGACATTTCGAAGTGATCGACGGGCAACAGCGTACGCTTTCAATTTGTCAGTACGTCAACGGGGACTTCTCCATCGACGGGCTGGCGTTCCACAACCTTCAAGACGATCAGCAAAATCAAATTCTTGATTACAAATTGATGATCTATTTCTGCTCCGGGACAGACAGCGAGAAGCTGGATTGGTTCCGAACCATCAACATCGCCGGCGAGGAACATACCGATCAGGAATTGCGTAACGCAGTGTATGCCGGGCCGTGGACTGCGGACGCCAAGCGATACTTCAGCAAGACGGGTTGCCCGGCCTATGGGCTCGCGAGTGACTACATGCGCGGTAGTCCGATCCGGCAGGAATATCTGGAAACGGCGATCGAATGGCGCTCGGAGGCAAAGATCGAAGAGTACATGTCGAAGCATCAGCACGACAAGAACGCGACGCCGCTGTGGCAATACTTTCAGAAGGTCATCGGCTGGGTGAAGGCAACGTTTCCTGAGTATCGGCGAGAGATGAAGGGTGTGGATTGGGGAGTTCTCTACAATCAGTTCAAGGACAAAGAGTTTGATACGGACAAGCTGGAGAAGCACGTCGCAAAGTTGATGCAGGACGACGATGTGGAGCGGAAATCGGGAATCTACCCGTATGTGCTGGATGAGGATGAAAGGCACCTGAACATCCGCGCGTTCTCCGACAACATGAAGCGGGAAGCGTACGAGCGGCAAAAGGGAGTCTGCGTCAAGTGCAGGAAGAAGTTTCAATTGAACGAAATGGAAGCCGATCACATCAAGCCTTGGCACGAGGGCGGGAAAACCGACGCGAAGAACTGTCAGATGTTGTGCAAAGACGACAACCGAAGAAAATCGGGGAAATGAAATGCTTTGGGCGCTTCGCATAACACGCCGCACCACGTCGCGCACTCGTTTGGTAAGGCGTAGTTGACACTATGTTCGGCGTGAAGCATTGTGTGCGCTCAACGGCGCGCACATTTTGATCGAAAAGCTTAGTGTCCGCCACTGCGTGGTGCGGCGAGACGTTATGCACCGCTTGCCCTAAACAATAAGGAATGTTGCCCTAATGCCACTATACAAACTCGCACACAAAGAACTTGAGCTAATCAAGGAGAACGCTTTCAAGTTGGAGAAAGACATACAAGCAATTGTTGAAACCAATTTGGATTCACTCTTTGGATTACAAATCGTTCAACGTGAATTCTCGCTGGCGGGTCTGAGGATAGATACGCTGGGTTACGATAAAGACGCTCGAGCGTTTGTCATCATCGAATACAAGAAAGGTTCGAATTACTCCGTCGTTGATCAGGGCATGAGCTATCTCGGCCTCATGCTTAACAACAAGGCTGAATTCATCTTGGAATATAACGAGCGATGTAACGCCTCCCTGAAGCGAGACGATGTTGATTGGTCACAGTCGAAAGTCATATTCATCTCGCCCTCCTTCACAACTTTCCAACTTGAGGCGATCAACTTCAAAGACTTGCCAATTGAGCTGTGGGAAGTAAAGAGGTATGCAAATAACACGGTTCGCTTCGACCAACATAAGCCTGCGTCCACTACGGCCTCCATCAAGACAGTCTCTAAGAAGAGCGAGGTGGTGGAAACAATTGGGAGAGAAGTCAAAACATATACCGAGGAAGGCCATCTCAAGATCGCAAACACGAACATCGCAGAGCTATATAGTCGATTCAAGGAATTGGTGTTGTCTATCAGCCCTGAAATCTCTATCAGGCCGATGAAGCAATACGTTGCATTTCGTTCAAAGACGAATATCACCGACGTCGAGGTGCAAAAGAAATCTCTTAAAATCTCTATCAATGTGCGCAAAGGAAAGCTCGATGACCTAAAAAACCTGGCCGCAGACGTTTCTGGAATTGGACATTGGGGCAACGGCGATTATAGGATCCAAATAAATAGTGCTGATGAGTTGGAATACATCGTTTCACTTGTTCGGCAGTCATTTAAAATAAATGGATGACCTTGGGCAATTGGCGCTCAACAACACAAACGACGACACACGGAGTAAGTTCGTGGCAGTTCATTACTTTCTTTCACGGAATGAGAATTATGGGTTCACAAAATCGTTGCGTTGTTTGCCGAAACGTTCTGCGCAAGCAACTATTCTATTTGATGGGGTGTTTTGCGGAACATCTCATCAACCCAGAGAGCGCTATTATCTGGAAACCGTGTGATCAATAGTTAGTCCCACACCCAAACTTGAGAGAGGAGAATCATGGGTAGTGTATTCGTCAACATTGGGCTTAGCCTCGATGGCTACATGGCACCGGAAGGAATGACCATGGCGAATCCCGGCTACAAAAACTGGGGCGCAAAGTGGGGTGCGCTCATGGCCTGGATCCTCAATCAGCAGTACTTCCGCGAGAACCTCAAGCTCGGAGAAGGGGGAGAGACCGGCGCGGTCAACGACCTGGTTCGCAACACCACAGAGCGCATCGGTGCCAACATTATGGGCAAACGAATGTTCGACCAAGGCGAGCGCGCCTGGCCAGAGGAAGCTCCGTTTCACATACCGGTATACGTGCTTACCAACGAGAAACGAGAACCCTGGGTGCGACCCGGTGGAACGACCTTCTACTTCATCAACGACGGGCCGGAGCGTGCCCTAAAGCTGGCTCGCGAATCCGCAGGAAGTCGTGATATTCGTATCGCGGGTGGAGCGGATGTGATCCAGCAGTATCTGAACCTGGGCGCAGTTGATGAGCTGGAAATTGCCTTGGCGCCCGTCTTCTTCGGCGGCGGGCGGCGTCTCTTCGAGAACCTACGCGAGCCCGGGCCGCAGTTTCGCATTGACAAGGTTCTTCACGGTCCAGCCGCCACACACTTGCGCTACGTGCGTAAGTGAGAAACACAAAACCACTCAAGGATCATAAATCATGGCGCTCATCAATCCCCACATTAACTTCAACGGAAATGCCGAAGAAGCGTTCAATTTCTACAGGTCTGTATTCGGCGGAGAGTTCGCAAAGATTATGCGCCTCAAAGATAT
>Ga0315281_10000130_pt1 | contig 94190 bp, 97 predicted proteins | sample YL17G07_0_MG_FD_204540 | JGI IMG/M metagenome (GOLD analysis project Ga0315281, IMG submission 204540) | Sediment microbial communities from Yellowstone Lake, YNP, Wyoming, USA - YL17G07_0 | ecosystem: Environmental > Aquatic > Freshwater > Lake > Sediment | place: USA: Wyoming | collected... | reverse complement strand
GAACATCGTCAATCCGTTCGATACCTATGCCCTCGAAGAGGCTGTGCGGCTCAAGGAGCGCTTCACTGGTAAAGTGACGGCTCTAAGTATGGGTCCTCCTCAAGCAATCGAAATGCTGCGTGATGCAATTAGCGTTGGAGCAGATGAAGCAGTCTTATTGAGTGATATGGCTTTTGCAGGCTCGGATACGTGGGCGACAGCTTATACACTCAGCAAAGCAGTCGAAAAAATCAAGACCTGTGACCTGGTAATATGCGGCCGGCAGACAATCGACGGCGATACGGGACAGGTAGGTCCTGAATTAGCCGAAATGCTGGATGCTGCTTTTATTTCTTACGTAAGCAAGGTCGAACAAATTGCCGATCGAGTTTTGAGGGTCCAGCGGATGGTTGAAGACGGCTACGAGACAGTCGAGGCTCCACTGCCGGCTGTAATAACAGTTGTTAAGGAAATCAATACGCCGCGTCTTCCTTCATTACGCGGCTTAACCAAAGCAAAAACGGCGCAGATTGTCACATGGACTGCGCAAGATATCGGGATTGAGAAAGAAAAAGCCGGCTTAGCCGGTTCTGCAACCCAGGTAGTAAAGGTCTTTTTCCCTAAAAGAGAACACCACGCCGAGATGCTGAAAGGTGATCCAGAACAACAGGTGAACGCGCTTGTTGATAAACTTAGAGAGGCAAAAATTATATAAAAATGAGTGAGCGATGCCGGTTCCCATAACACCGATGGTTGGTGCGGATACCTTCGTTTTGAACGACAAAAGTCAAGTTTGTCTCGTTCGACGGTCGGACAATGGGCTGTGGGCGCTTCCTGGAGGACATCAGGACCTGGGAGAGACATCCAAACAATGTGCAGTCCGTGAATTTTTTGAAGAGACCGGTTTTCAGATCGAGGTAATATCACTCATCGGCATTTTTAGTTCTCTTCTCTACTCACAATCAACTAATGTTAATCGAGGAAAAGAAGTTGTCCATCTATTGTTTGCCGGCAAACTTGAAGGTGGGAAGCAAATACCATCGGAGGAGACTCCTGAAATCGGGTGGTTTTCAGAAGATACTCTGCCTCGTTTTTCAGACGGACATGAACCGCGAGTCAAATTTGGTTTTGAGTGGTTCAGAAACCCGGCTATGCAAGCTCATTTTGAATAACAGGAATGTTTTTTTCTCCTCGCCCCTTGGGGGAGAGGATTAAGGTGAGGGGTATACAATATGGCAATCCGGGTTGTTGAAGAAAAATGCACCGGATGCGGCACCTGCCAGTCGGTGTGTCCGTTCGGATTAATTGACATAATCGGCGATAAAGCTGTAATAAAAGTCGAGGGTTGTAACCTCTGTGGCGCCTGTAAAGATGCCTGTGCCTTTGAGGCGATTGAAATTGAAAAAGCAGTTGTTCATACTGCTAGCGATGAATATCGCGGCGTCTGGGTCTTTGCCGAACAACGCCGCGGTGAAATTAAAAGCGTCGCTTTTGAACTGCTTTCTAAAGGACGTGGGCTTGCTGACACGTTGAAAACAGAGCTTTCTGCCGTTTGCATCGGATATGGTATTAAAAATATAGACGAACTAAGCGTATATGGAGCCGACAAAATTTATCTTGTCGATGATCCCGCTCTCGAAAACCAGACGGAAGACCCATACGTAGTGGAACTTACCGGGCTCATAAAAGAATACAAACCGGAGATCATGCTTGCTGGCGCGACTCCATTCGGCAGGTCGTTTTTCCCGAGAGTCGCAGCAAAACTGAATACTGGGCTGACCGCCGACTGCACGGGGCTCGATATAGACCCTCAAACCAAGTTGTTGTTACAGACGCGCCCCACTTTTGGCGGAAATATCATGGCGACGATTATCTGCCCAGTAAAAAGACCGCAGATGGCAACGGTACGACCCCGCGTTTTTAAACGGAACGATCGCGATATACCTCATGAAGGAAAGATTATTAAGCTCGACTTCGAAAAACAGGCTACCGGTTCAAAAACAAAATTGGTGAACTTCGTGCAGGATATCTCGGAAAAGGTGAAACTTGAGGATGCAGATATTATTGTTTCCGGTGGTCGCGGACTGGGCAAGCCGGAGAATTTCCAGTTGATAAGGGATTTAGCGGCAGCTTTAGGGGCAGCGGTAGGCTCTTCCCGCCCACCCGTAGATGAAAGTTGGATTTCTTATCCTCACCAGGTAGGACAGACGGGTAAAACAGTCTGTCCGAAGCTATATTTCGCAATAGGGATTTCTGGAGCAGTGCAACATCTGGCGGGTATGCAGACCGCCGACTGTATCATTGCGATTAACGATGATCCGGATGCGCCGATCTTCCAGGTCGCTACTTTTGGAATTGTTGGCGACCTTTTCAAAATTGTGCCAATGTTGACGGAGAAGCTGAAGAAAGCATAGGTAAAATCTTTGCGTTCGGTAATCCGCAGTCTCTTTATTTACAGCGAGTATTTTGTTTTGAAAACAGATTTCTGATAACTGAAAGCCGATTAGGTGTTATAATATTGACGCAGGGAGGGGGATGATGGAATACACTGTAATTATTAGACAGGCTCCGGATGGAATTTATATCGCAAATTGTCTAGAAATTCCAGAAGCTCATTCACAGGGTGAAACCTACGAAGAATGCCTTGATAATATCAAAGAAGCAATAGAAGTTTCTCTCGAATATCGTAAAGAGCGTGGGGAAGAGATACCAGGTGAGATAGTAGCAAAAAAAATTAAAGTTGCATTATGACCAAAATTCCCCCTCTGAAAGTTAGGGACATAATTAAAGGTCTCCACAAGCTTGGTTTCCAAAAAGTCCGTCAAAAAGGCAGCCATGCAACTTTTCATCACACAGATTGCAGACGTGCTTCAATTCCGATACATCCTGCCAAGACATTCAGTCAATATCTTTTACTTGATATCCTTAGGCAATTGGATATTTCTGAAGAAGAATTCTTGAGAGTACTAAAATGAAAACTCAGCCTGGCGCCTATGATCCTTTTGCATGGATATATAACCAGCACTGGGGGAACACCTTCTTACCGACCATTCTGCCTATCATCGATAATTTAATTTTAAGCAAGCTCAAGAAAAAATCACGTATACTCGACCTCTGCTGCGGAACGGGACAACTTACACAAAAGCTTTCCGCCCTTGGCTATCGTTTAACAGGTATTGATGGATCGGCAGCCATGCTAAAATATGCCCGCGAGAACGCACCAGGCGTGGAATTCTTTCAGAAAGACGCACGTAGTTTCACATCACCCCGTAAATATCGCGCAGTTGTTTCTGTGTTTGACAGCTTGAACCATATAATGACATTGAAAGACCTCACATCGGTTTTCGCCCGCGTGTATGCAGTACTCCAGGCAGGCGGATTGTTTCTTTGCGATTTGAACACCGAACCCGGCTATTTGTATGAGTGGAGTGGCTCTCACTTTACGATTGTAGAAGAAGACCACGTTTGCGTGGTGGAAAATACATATAACACGAGAAGGCGGATTGCTACTTTTGATGCCACTATTTTCCGGTATACCGATGGTAATTGGTACCGGAATGACGTTAAGATATACCAGAAATGCCATGGTCCTTCGAGGATTAAGGCAGCTCTCAAATCTGCTGGATTCAAAGAAGTCGAGGTCTTCGGTATTGATACGCAAGTCGGGTTACAACCGTTAACATCAAACATGCGGAGAGCATTTTTCTTTTGCCGAAAATCATAATATTCAGTTGACTTTTAACGCATTTCCAACATAACCTATAGATTATGGTCAATAATGCCCGCCAACCGCTAATCGAGGAAATTTTCACAGAGTTATCTCCACTCGATCTCTTTGAACTTTTCCGTCATGAACCGCATAGTTTTTTTCTTGATAGCTCGATGGACCCGCAGAAGCTCGGACGTTATTCCTTTATGGGGTCAAATCCGTTCTTGGTGATGAGCAGCCGCGGCAGGAAGGTTAATATTGTTGAAGAGGGAATGCCATCCGAAATTAAAGGCAACCCTTTTGATATTCTCGGCGAATACCTTGAAAAATACCATCTCGAAGTGACAGATGCCCCAGTCTCTTTTGTTGGAGGGGCTGTTGGTTATTTTAGCTATGACCTTCGCCACTTCATCGAGCGTTTGCCCAAAACAGCGGTTGATGACCTGAAACTTCCCGAAAGCTATTTCGGTTTCTACGACCTCGTACTTGGCTACGATAATCTATTAAAAAAAACTTATATTGTGTCTACCGGCTTTCCGGAGCAAGACGAGCCGCTCCGGTTAAGGTATGCCCAGGAGAGGCTCAATGAGTTTAAAGAAAAGCTGATTTTGACTCCTCACAGTTCGAAGGTATCTGCGGTAAATAATAATGCTGTCGGGAAGTCCGAACTGAAAGGAAATTTCACTCATACAGAGTACGTGAAAGCTGTGGCACGGGCGCGTCAGTACATCATCGACGGCGATATTTTTGAGGTAAATATTTCCCAGCGGTTCGAGACTCGTCTGACAATTCAGCCATGGGAGTTATACCTCAGGCTTCGCGCAATTAATCCGGCGCCGTTTGCTTCTTATCTTGGTTTTGATGGAGTGACTATTGTCAGCGCTTCTCCCGAACGGTTCCTGAGAGTCCAGGGCGATTGTGTCGAAACCCGCCCCATAAAAGGAACTGTACGCCGCGGCAAGACTCTCGGCGAGGATACGAAAAATGCCCGCGAGCTTCTCGCGAGCATCAAAGACCACGCAGAAAACATGATGATCGTCGACCTGGAGCGAAATGATCTGGGCAGAGTATGCCGTTACGGTTCTGTCCGCGTCTCCGAAATGGCAATCCTGGAAAAATTCCCGACTGTTTTTCACCTGACCTCGACAGTTGTCGGTCAATTGCGTCCCGATAAAAACCGGTACGATTTGCTGAAAGCTACTTTCCCAGGCGGCAGTATCACCGGAGCACCTAAAGTCCGCTCGATGGAGATTATCGATGAGCTGGAACCGACACGGCGCAGCGTGTACACGGGCAGCATTGGCTACTTAAGTTTCGACGGTAACATGGATATCAATATTGTCATCCGCACTTTTATCATCAAAGGCAAACGTGCTTATTTTCAAGTTGGGGGAGCGGTGGTCTATGATTCCGACCCTGAATCAGAATACCAGGAAACGCTGGATAAAGGTAGGGCTCTGGTTAACGCGTTGAACATGGCAGAACCGAAATGATAGTCGTGATAGATAACTACGATTCCTTTGTTTATAACCTGGCTCAATATCTTGGGGAGCTAGGTCAGGAACCGCTTGTTTTCCGCAACGACCGAATCACGATCAACAAGATAAAACAATTACAGCCTTCACACATCGTGATTTCGCCGGGACCGTGTACTCCTCTAGAAGCTGGTATCTCCAATGATGTTATTCTTAACTTTGGGGGTAAGATTCCCATCCTTGGAGTCTGCCTTGGGCACCAGTGTGTAGGTCACGTATATGGAGCTCAGGTTGTTCATGCTCCGATTCCAACCCACGGCAAAACGTCGATGGTATACCATGATAAACGAACAATTTACAGAGGTTTACCCGATCCATTCGAGGGCGGACGTTATCATTCACTGGTAGTTGATTGGGAAAAACGACCGGAAGAGCTTGAAGCGTCGGCGGTTACGGCTGACGGCGTCATCATGGGAATACGGCACCGAAAGTTTGTGGTAGAAGGCGTCCAGTTCCACCCTGAATCTATTATGACTGAAGTAGGACATACCGTGTTAACTAACTTTTTGGAATATAAACAGGGTGTGTGGTAAAGTAATAGTTCTCTAGCGGTATTATCCTTAACGTTACCTTCTCCTACTACGGAGAAGAAGGCAAAAGAAACTTGATCTTTGCCAGGAGCTTAATATGGAAGAAATTGTCTATCTAAATGGGAAATTAGTCCCGCGTAGCCAGGCAAAAATCTCCGCATTGGATTACGGTTTCCTGTTCGGTTACGGACTCTATGAAACAATACGAGCGTATAATGGAAAACCTTTCCGACTGGATAACCATATCGCGCGTTTGAGATATTCTGCTGAGAAGCTGGGAATCCTTGTGAAGCCGGGTGAAATCAGGCAGGCGGTCAAGGATACTGTTGCGGCGAACGGCTTCAGCGATACCCGGATCCGTATCACGATGTCTATCGGAGAAGGAACAATAACACCGAATTTAGCCTCTTGTGAGGAGCCAACAACTGCCGTTTTAGTCACTGAATATCACCCACCCGCTCCTGAAAAATACGAGCACGGATTCAAGGTTATCGTTTCCAGTATCCGACGGAATAGCCGCTCTCCGGTGACATTTATGAAATCAGCGAATACCATGGAGGCTATGCTGGCGCGGCAGGAAGCCAGGGCGAAAGGCGCCGATGAAGCACTCTTCCTGAACGAAAAAGGGTTTCTCACCGAGGCTTCAGGAAGCAATATATTTCTGGTGAAAAACGGTATTTTGATAACTCCGCGTTTTGAAACCGGCATACTTCCCGGGGTGACGCGTGTGGTGATTTTTGAAATCGCGAGTAAATTAGGAATCAAGGTCAAGGAAAAAAAGGTCAGTTTGGATGAATTGTTTGATGCTGACGAAGCGTTTATTACAAATTCGTTGGTTGAGATCGTGCCAGTCATGATGGTTGATGGAAAGCCTATAGGCAAAGGTAAAGTGGGAAATACTACTAAGAGACTATTAAAGTCATACCGCGATTTAGTAGCCGCAGAAACTGAGAAGGCGGGTGAAAGAAATGACAACGATTAACGAACTCGAGGAAGGGGATAAATTACAGCTTGATTTTTCCAAGCTGTCGAAAGTCGTGGCAAGTTCTCCGGATGTTATTCCAGTCGCCGTGCAGAACATCGATACCGGTGAGGTAATACTTGTCGCGTATACCAACGAAAGAGCCTTAAAAGTTGCCGTGGAGACCTGCACAGCGGTTTTCTGGTCAACATCCCGCAATGAGTTATGGGAGAAGGGCAAGACATCCGGCGAAGTTTTCGATCTGATCGAAGTTTATGTGAATTGCGAGCAGAATTCACTACTATATAAAGTAAAGCCAAGACGCGGCGGAATGTGCCATACGAAGAATAAAAAGGGTGAAGCGCGTAATTGCTATTACAGGCGATTGAATTTCAAGACCGGCGAATTGGACAATATTAATCCGTGATACGCTCGTTGAACAGCCTAATTGTCTAAAGATCAGCTCTCAAAGCAGGTAGAGGTTACCGCGTGATTTCGTTCCTAGCTAGGAGAGATAAGACTATACTCCCCGTACGATTGCATCAGCCATTTTACACACCCGTGCCATCTGTTTCACATCATGAACACGGACAATATCCGCACCATTGGCGATACCGATGGCAACGGTAGCTGCAGTCCCTTCAACACGCTCACGCGCGGGCAGACTTAATACCATCTTTATCAGAGATTTCCTTGATGTGCCGATTAAGATTGGTTGTCCCAGGACCTTTAACTCAGCGAGACGACGTAAAATTTCTATATCCTGCTGCCATGCTTTCCCAAAGCCGATACCCGGGTCGATGATAATATTCTCTTCCGAAAGACCAAATTTTTTAGCAATATCGATGCTTGCTATCAAATAACTAATGACTTCAGTCATAACATCCTGATAGAACCCGGTATCACGTCCAGCCTGCGCATCGAAGCCGCCTTTTTCTCGCTGGTTGCTCATTAAAATTATTGGAACATGCCTGTCGGCAGCCAGCTGAGCCAAGCGCGGTTCCTTTTTCAATCCCCACTGGTCGTTGATAATCTTTGCGCCTGCATCGAGCGCCCGCTTCGCGACTTCATAATTCATTGTATCGATACTTATAGGGACGGAAACCAACCTTGCAATTCGTTCGATTACCGGAATTATTCGCTGCAGTTCCTCTTCGATATAGATGCTTTTATAGTCTGGACGGGTTGATTGACCTCCGACGTCCAGGATGTCAGCTCCCTCTTCAACGAACCAGTTTGCTTTAGTTTCTGCATCTGCGATCGAACTGATGCCATCTCCGGAAAAGGAATCAGGAGATACGTTTATTATTCCCATTACGTAGGTTCGCGTTCCCCAGCGGAACTCGGTATTTCCACAGCGTGTAACCTTCACCTTATCCATATCTTTACCTCGAGCCTAAGGGATTTAAAGTTATCGTTCAGACTAATTCTTAAGATAAATGCGTAAGCGATCTTTATGCCATTATACTTATTGACACTTGAGAACTCCAATGTTATATTAAAATTACAGAGGCCACTTGAACGCCAAATATACTGCGGAGGTTGTTGATGAGACGGCATGCAGTATTGAGGGTACGCCAGGTTGACAGTTAAGCCCTGCCTTATGCAGGGCAAATCCTTAAAGCCGAACCCGGCTCGAAATATCATAAAGGGTTAGTTTAAAAACAACCCATGCGGTTGTGAAAACTGCGAGTGAGCGTAGGTTCGTGAGACTGAATCCAGGATGGAGAGCGCTGAAATAGGTCGCTCTCCATCATTTATTTATAAGGATTCCGCTTGCTCAGATGTACTTCAGACAGTAAAATCATTGTAGGATAATTAGATATGGGTTATCGAAGCTTCAGAAGCTATCAGAACATGGGGGCAATGGCAGTCTGGATCCTCATATTAGCTAATGTTGCGGTATTTCTTGCCACCACTTTCACCGGCAATAGCGACGTCTTCAACACCTTCGGGATCAGCCGGGATAATCTCTTGAATCAACCCTGGACAATATTTACTGCGCTATTTCTGCACGCTGGTTTCACGCACATACTCTTCAACATGCTCTGGCTTTACTGGTACGGAACGGCGCTTGTGATGCTCATTGGTGAAGTGAAATTTCTGGTGCTTTATTTTGTGGGTGGTTTAGTCGGGAACGCTCTATTCGTGTTAATCGAGCCTTCAGCCCTGGCGATAGGAGCTTCAGGAGCGGTCCTTGCTCTTGGTGGTACGCTTGCTGTCATGCGCCCGAAAATGAAAATCGTACTTTTCCCGATACCGGTTCCAATAGACCTGTGGGTGTATGTCTTAATCGGATCGGCTTTTCTCAGCATCCTTATACCTGCAATTAGCCCTGGGTCCGACATTGGCTGGCAGGCGCATCTCGGCGGATTGGTGACGGGTTTGGCATTTGGTTGGTATTTCCGCCGATGGGAACGCCGCCGGGGTATCTACCGTTAACTCAACCATCCAGGAATCCCCTTATTCGTACCGGAACCACGATATTGATTAAATATTTATTGCTAAATTTATGACGGACTCGTGAAATACCCTTTGGTTTCGGGTATAATACTCTACTAGCACGGACTTGCTTGAGTCTGGCTACATTTATTGATTTCAGGAGGTGAATTTACATGGCAAAGGCATACATCCTGATTGAGTGCATGGTCGGAAGGACCAGGGAAGTTGTTACCGGATTGAGCCGTCTCAAGGGTATCAAGTCAGTCGATACAGTTACAGGTCCATATGATGTGATCGCGATCGTCGAAGTGGATACATTGAACGAGATAGGGGATATCGTCACGCAGCACATACATCCCATCGCAGGTATCACGCGTACCGTAACCTGCCTGGTTGTCTAATTGCCAGGAAAACACTGGATTTTGCGGTGATTATACCTTTTTATAATCTAGATTTTTGCGTTGAAAACAAGCGCGGTAAGGAGAAGCGGGATGAGCATTATTAAATTACCTCAACAAGCCTGGTATGAGGCCAGAGAAAGAGGATTTGCATTGCCCGACCGCTGGCAGGTTGAAATCTGTAATATGGCTGGAGCGAACGAACCAGCAATGAAGCCTGAAGCCATCAAGGCGGCAATTAATAGTCCGTTCGGCACGAAAACCCTTAAGGAGCTGGCAAGAGGGAAAAAAGAGGTTGTTATTATTTTTGACGATATGTCCCGGGTAACCCGTACTTCAGATATACTGCCGCATGTCCTTCGTGATCTGGCAGCAGCCGGTATTGAAGATAAGCATATCCGGTTTGTTTGCGCCCTGGGATGTCACGGTGCGCTGACCCGAATCGATTTTGTTAAAAAATTAGGGGAAGATGTTTTAGCTCGTTTCCCTGTCTATAATCATAATCCCTTCGGTAACTGCGTACCTGTTGGTCAAACAAAGACTTATAAGACCGAAGTCAGCGTGAACGAAGAAGTGATGAAATGCGATTTCAAAATTGCGATAGGGGGTGTAGTTCCACATCCGATGAGCGGATTTGGCGGAGGGGGCAAAATAGTGCTCCCGGGCATCGCGTCTTTTGCATCCACTCAGCACAACCACCACGCCACATATCATGACATGTTCACCATGCGTGGTAAGCTGGGGCAAGGTATCTTCGATGAAAATCCGATGCGGTTTGATGTTGAAGAGGCGGCAGAACTTGTGAGACTCGACTTTATTATTAATGTACTTTTCAACAAATTCGGTGATATTGCAGGGGTCTTCGCCGGGGCGCTCAAGCCTGCCTATGCTGCCGCGGTGAGAGCAAGTAAAGCTCACTACCTGACAAACCGGGTGCATGATAAGGATATAGCGGTAGCTAATTCATTCATAAAGGGAAACGAAGCTTTCATAGGTATAAGTGCGGCATATTCTGCAATCGGGGCTAAAGGCGGTGATGCGGTACTCATTGCCAACGAGCCGTCAGGTCAGGTGATTCACTACCTGCTGGGAGTGTTTGGTGAAAACAGTTTCGGTCCTGAACATACCCAGGGTGGAGTACCGCCGCACGTGAGAAAAGTAATTATTTTCACTGAGTACCCGGACCTGGCTGGCAGGGGATGGTACGCGAAATCGGACAAGTTAATGTTCCTGTATAAATGGGATGACGTTCTTAAAGTATTAGAAGCCGACTATCCAGCCGGAGCATCGGTCGCTGTATTTCCAAACTCTGAAATCCAGTATTTTAAATAATATGCCCGGACACATTAGAAGCAAACGATTTAACGAATTCCTCACAAGTGCGGATACCTTCCGGGTGTATAGAGGCAAACGTATCCTTTTCACCTCGGGCAAGGATAAACTCGCTCCTGCGGTGGAATACATAAAAAAATTCCTTCATGGAAAAGAGGTAATTGTCTACGACCGCATCGTAGGCAATGCGGCCGCATTGCTGCTTCAGATAATTGGATGCCGGACCGTATTCAGTGAGCTGGGCAGTGAGAATGCGGTTAAGACGTTAAAATCCGCCGGTATTAAATACCATTTTAATGAAACGGTTGACTGCATAATGAACGATTCCGGACAGGACATGTGCCCGATGGAAAAGCTGTCGCTGGGGAAAAGTCCGGAAGAATTCCTGAAGGCTTTAAAAGAGCGCATGGGTATACCTGGACGTTAGCATTGTCGGTGGATTGGTAATTTGTGCCGGCAGGCGGCTCGTAGGGAAATTAATCTCAAGTTTGCAGCGAACGTTAATACCTTTCATTCTGTTCAGTATCTCTAAATCTCCCTGTTTTTCCTCTTTATGGAAGAAAGAAGTCATTTTTTCTCTTTATTAGGGGGAGAGTTTAGAATTTCACTATTCGAATTTGCTATAATGTAATATTATCCCCTCTGGGAGATGTATATGTTAAAAGATATCTTGAAAATCCTCGAAAACGATGCCCGTACTTCTCCAAAACAAATCTCCGACATGACAGGAATGACACAGGCGGAAGTCTCCAAGCTCGTTAAGAAAGCCTGGCAGGACCGGGTTATCCTCAAGTACAAGGCAATCGTCAATTGGGACAAAGCAGAAAACGAGCATGTGTTCGCCCTGATTGAAGTGAAATTGGAACCGCAAAAAGATGTAGGATTTGACTCGGTAGCAGAACGCATCTACCGCTTTCCTCAAGCGCGGAGTGTCTATCTGGTCTCGGGTACTTATGACCTATTGGTCCTCGTAGTCGGAAGGAATAACCACGAGATTGCCAACTTTGTATCCCAAAAACTATCTCATATCGATGGCGTCAAAGCCACCAACACACAGTTTGTTCTCAAACGCTACAAAGAAGATGGTGAGATTCTGGAAGATAAAGAGGAAGTTAACCGCCAGCAGGTTATTCTTTAATCAGGAGACTCCGATGTCCAAACAAACCATACTACAACCCAAAATTAATTATCACATCTCACAACGTGCCAATAAGCTATCACCTTCCGGCATTCGGAAATTTTTTGACCTTGTCTATGCTATGCCGGATGCCATCTCTCTGGGCGTCGGCGAACCGGATTTCGTTACTCCCTGGCATATCCGCGAATATGCCATTGAATCCATTGAAAAAGGGCAGACAATGTACACCTCTAACTCCGGGATTATCGAACTCCGCAAAGAACTCAATAAATATTTAAACAACGAATATAGTGTTGATTACGACCCTGCCTCAGAAATGCTGGTAACAGTGGGTGTCAGCGAAGGACTGGATCTGGCGATGCGCGCAATTATTAACATTGGTGATGAGGTAATTATCTCCGATCCAGCTTACGTGGCTTATGCCTCTGCCGTGATCCTGGCGGATGGAGTACCGGTTTCTGTGCCTACCTATGAATCTAACAGCTTTGCCCTCGATGCAAAAGACGTTGAACAGTATATCACGAAAAAAACCCGTGCCATCCTCATCGGTTACCCTTCCAACCCTACAGGCGCTGTCATGTCCAAAGAGCAGTTAACAGCAATTGCCAAACTGGCGCAGAAATATAATCTGATAGTGGTTTCCGATGAAATTTACGCAAAGCTGGTTTACGGCGTTACCCACACCTGTATTGCTTCTCTGCCGGGCATGAAAGAACGCACGGTTCTCCTCAATGGTTTCTCGAAAGCCTTTGCGATGACCGGCTGGCGCGTGGGTTACGCCTGTGCACCTAAAGAAATTATTGCCGCAATGACAAAAATTCACCAGTATTCAATGATGTGCGTCTCGACAATGGGGCAGATGGCTGCCGTTGAAGCCTTGAGAAATGGCGCCGAGTCGGTGAAAGAAATGGTTGATGATTATAACCGGCGGCGTCTCGTCATTGTCAAAGGGCTATGCAATATTGGGCTTTCGTGCTTTGAGCCTAAGGGCGCTTTTTATGCATTCCCGTCTATCAAGTGCACAGGGATGAGTTCAGAACAATTTGCTGAAAAATTACTCGCCGAAGAAAAAGTTGCTGTCGTTCCTGGATCTGCCTTCGGCGCGTGCGGTGAAGGTTACGTCAGGTGCTGTTACGCAACCGCGCTGGAAGACATCCAGGAAGCGCTCAAACGAATGAACCGTTTTGTAAAAAAATACCGGAAAAATTAGTATGGATATTCTTGTTTGTGATAAGTGCGGATTTCAACTCGATAAAAGGGAAGATATCGTTCTGGCGTTAGATGGCAGCGATGCCTGGCAAAATTCCTGCAGGGCAAGGGGTGAGGAAGCACGAGGTCTTTTCCCCTGTAAATATTATTTTCAGTGTAAAGGTGAAATGATCCTGATGCGCGCTCCTAAAAAGGAAAAGGGGCTTTTCAGAAGAAACAAATAGCGTCCGGAGGCTTCAAAGGATGCCGAAAAAATCCAACAAATTAACCTATGCAAAGTCTGGAGTAGACCGCGATACTCATTCTGAAATAACCCAGGGACTCAGGACCCAACTTAAAATGAAAGACCCACGCATACTCAACAGAGTGGGTGCTTTTGCCTCATTATTCGAAGCAAGTTTTCCCGGAATTAAAGACCCTGTGCTTGTGCTTAAAGCGGAGGAACCGGGTTCAAAACAGCTTTTAGCCAGGCAATTTAACAAGATAGAAAATATCGGTTTCGATATGATTAATCACCTCATAAACGATATTATTGTTATGGGTGCGAAGCCCCTCGCGGTACTCGATGTCATTATTGTAGGAAAACTGGTCAAAGAAGAAATTAACACGATTATCTCTGCTATCAACCAGGCTTGCGAGAACCAGGACTGCAGCCTTGTTGGCGGCGAAATCTCCGAACAGCCAGGCGTGATTCCCGAGGGTGTATTTGTATTGAGTTCAAGCGTGGTAGGAGTTGTCTCCAAGGCAAGAATAATCGATGGTTCCAGAGTAAAGAAGGGTGATAGAGTCATCGCCCTGGCATCGAACGGCCTGCATACCAACGGCTATACCCTGGTGAGAAAATTGATTGCTTCGAAACCGAAGATACTCAAAACACGGGTGAATGGGGAAGATTTCATCGATGCTGCATTAAAACCTCATACCGCATATTATCCCTACCTTAAAGAGATACTGAATTCTCCCAAGGTGCGAGGCTTAGCTCACATCACAGGCGATGGTATCTCAGGTAACCTGGCGCGCATTTTACCTGCTGGTCTGAGCGCGTTGGTACATTTGGATAAGATTGAAGTCCACCCGATTTTTAAAGTGATTAAAGAAGTCGGCGGCGTGCCTGAATCGGACATGATTGCTAACCTTAACATGGGCGTAGGTATGACGATGATTACCAGCCCGACTGAAGAACCCAGGATGGTACGTTATTTAGAATCGACGGGTATTCATGCCTATCACATCGGCGAGATTATCGAAGATAAAGACAATACGGTAAAATATACAGGCAAATTGAAATGGAAGGCGCATTAGCTAAAGATCATTGCGGGTGAAAACTTCGAGGAGGTAAAATGCCCAATCCAAACGGTCCTTATCCGGGAAGACAGCTTTTTGTCGGATTGACTGCCAAGGGTGCTCCGGCGATAATTTACCTGGTAACCGGACGCAGTCCAGCGAGCCGTGAACGGAGAGCAATCAAACGAAACAACGCTGTCATCATCGGTCCGCTTGGGAATGTGCCTTACGACCCGCTGCGCCATTATACGGCTATAAAATATGACAACATCAGCGGGATTGTTGCTGTGAGCAACGGTATTCAGACCGAGGCTATTTTTGAGACTTACCGCCTTCTTTATAATGTCAGTTCGAGCCCTGACCCAATTTACCTGAAAAAACTTATGGAAGGTGCCAGGAGTGAGCCTGATAGTTTAAACACACCACGCATTGCTGGAATTATCACCAAAGGAGCCGGATCTTTTTATACGATGGTGGCAATCAAGAGACACGATAAACCGGCAAAGGTATTTTCTGTGAAACCAACGCCGGGGACATTTATCGGGATATCAACATACCAGGGCGATATGGACAATCCGCGAGGCTATGATATCAGTTCTGGTATAAAGAAAATCAAACCGCGCGTAGTCACTGGATTTAAATTAGCGCAATACCTCTATGATTTGTCAGTGGCTGCTTATAATGGTGATGACATCCGGGTTTGTGCAATCGGCGGGGTTTTTGTTAACGGGAAGTTCAAGTTATCGGTGATTAACCGGTTTATTAAATAAAGAAAACGTTTCCGCACCAATAACGACAAAAGGGGCACATTCGAAGAGAAGGAGCCCCTTTATTTATTTGTTTATCGAGTCTTAACGTAACAGCGAGCCACCGTCAACTAAAATTGTCTCGCCGGTCATATAGCTGGATGCATCCGAAGCTAAGAATAAAATAACATTGGCGAGCTCTTGAGGCTGTCCCAGATGACCGACGGGCAGTCGCTTCGCTATCGAATCCTTGGTGGCTTTTAACTGTTCCGGTGGGAGCGCACCGAAATTAGAATCGAACAACCTCGTCTCAACTGCTCCTGGTGCAATGCAGTTTGCCAGTACACCATATTGTGCCCATTCCAGCGCCATTACCTTGGTAGCCTGAACAACACCCGCTTTCGCAATCGAATAATGCCCGAGCGGCACCTGAACTCTGAAAGCGTCCACTGAGGCAATGTTAATAATGCGGCAGCCGCCCCTGTCTTTCATTGCTCTGACGACTGCCTGGCTAAGGAAAAACAATCCCTTCAGATTGAGATTAAGCACGGAATCCCAGGCTTGTTCGGTCATTTCAAGAGCGGGTACACCAAAACCCATGCCGGCATTGTTCACAAGAATATCGATGCGACCGAATTCAGCCATGACGCGGTCAACGAGCGGTTTAATATTCTCCAGTTTGCCCAAATGAGCTTCGACAGCAAGAGCTTTCTTACCGAGCTTACGCACTTCAGCAGCTACTTTTTCCAGATCGGGTAATTTCCGGCTTGACACAGCTACATCGGCACCCGCTCGTGCAAATACTAACGCAGTTGCGGCACCTATTCCGCGACTTCCGCCGGTGATTAGAGCCTTTCTACCCTCAATCGAAAATTGAGATACGTCAACCATGAATTCTCCTCACAAACATAATAATGCAATATTTTAACACATACCAACCGAACCCATTTTCCCGTAGAGCGAGCGTCTCTGCTTGCGACGCTGGGGTAGCACAGGCATCTATACAGGTGTACGGGCTCACAAGCACGGAGGCTTGTGACGACGAAAGCCATTTTCCCGTCGAGCAAGCGTCCCTGCTTGCGGCGTTGGAGTAACTCGGGCATCTCTACGAATGTACGGGCTCACAAGCACGGAGGCTTGTGACGACACAAAAGCTATTTTCCCGTCCAGCGAGCGTGCCTGCTTGCGGCGTTAGGGTAGCACAGGCATCTCTACGGATGTAATCATAAGCACGGAGGCTTGTGACGACACAAGAGCTATTTTCCCGTCGAGCAAGCGTCCTGCTCGCGGTCTTGGGGTATTGCAGGCGTCTCAACAAATGTAATCACAAGCACGGAGGCTTGTGACGACAGAAATACACGTGGAGGCTTGTGACGACGATATATATAAGACAAAAAAAGAGAGGACTTTTGAGAGCCCTCTCACTTTAATACTCGTGTTGTAGTTATTTTTTAATTATTTAGTAGAGAAGAAGATTGGTATGATGTTCGATAACGTAAGTCGTTGGGGTTGTGAACTTGTTACCAACCAGTAAACCAATAACCTGCCCAACTACTGCCACTGACTTTACAATGCTCTTCATTTGCGCACCTCCCTAACCTTTACACTATCAATATAGAATATGCGAGTAACAAGATGGTTAAAAGCAGGAGGCGTAAGTTAAATCAACGTAACAGGTGGGTTACAGATAAGTTACAAATTGGAATGTTAATAGCAGATTTTATCTCCCGGAAAATTAGATGCCATACATCTCCGTGGGACATAGGGACTGAGGAAATTGCTTCAATAAACGACGGCGCGATTCATAGCAGAGGTGGCATGCGTCGGCGTATTCGGCCTTATGGCGAATCTTATATTGGCCGACTAGCCCTGCCGGTCCCTTTTCGAGCAACGGACCGATAATGGGGTGTTCGTGAGGTTTGTAAGAATTACAGATTTCCTTTAACGAAACCTTGAATAAATTGCCGATCGAAATACCCTGGCACACATGTAAATTCCCAAAAGCATCAACGTGCACTCTTCGCGGATTTTCGAGGTCCTCATATGGGCAAGATATGAATTGCGCCCAGTCATGTTGGGTAGCTTTGCCGGACAACTTCTTCGCAGCCCTTCCGCGATACATAATCTTCCCATCAGATGAAGCTTCGTCCTCAGGTTGAGCTATGCTGAGGACTCCAACCGGGATGCCGAGCCGTCCTGCAGCAGCTTTTATATTTTGCGATTGCCAACTTAATTTTTGTTCATAGTGGTATAGGTCGCTACTAATCGAAAGGTCGCTTACAATGCCTTTAAAAGTTTTAAGCCATTCGACTGCATCATCTTCGGAATTAGCCCAATATCCATTGGTCACAATCCCCGTTTTAAACCCTAGCCGGTTTGCCAGCTTAATCCCCTTGACGAGTATCGGATAATAGAGAAATGGTTCGCCGCCTTCAAAATAAATTGACTTGATTGTTCTGACATCGCTGGCTTGATTCAATACCTTGCGAATTTGCTCGAGCGTAAAGGTACCGCCTTGGGCTGGGCTTCCCCATACAAAACAATGTTCGCACTCAAATATGCACTGGTAGGTCAGGAGAAAATGAAGTCCTGATAACTTGAGCATTTTGCTACTCCCGGAGTCTTATTGTCGGTCAAAAGAAAAACAGGACTCTAAAAGATCAGATTTTCAATATTCCTGGTACCAAGTTTCTGAACCCTGCTTAAGTTCAGTTATGAAAGCGCCGTATTTTTTATACCAAGGTTTGCCGTTCTTCCTGACGATCTCATTCAACCTCTGGAAACGGCCGGCGACTGTAGAGCGATAATACTCGATCCGTTTCGATGCATCGGTCATCGGCATCACTTCTTGCCAGATAGCCCGGCCGCCCAGAAATCCGGACGCGCCCGCCTCGCAGGCAATTTCAACCTGGGTACAGAATGTTTCGATATCTACACCAGCGCTGAGCAGCACCCAGGGAACCCGTGATGTTCTATCTAGCTCACGGCACAATTTTAACAACGAGTCTCTATTTTTATTGAACTTCAGGTCAGCGGGAAATTCCGCTTTAAGCACATTAATTGGTAAAGCCGTAATATCGCGTGCTGTTTCGATCACGATTTGCTCCTTATGCTGTGCAAATTGCTCCGGATGTGTAACCTCACTGCCTATTGGATAACTTACCGGTTCTACAAATAATGGGATATCATGCCTTAGGCATGCTTCAGCAACTTCTGCTACGACAGAGAGCTGACTTCTTGCCAAGTCTTTAAGGTCGGGACGGTAGTAAACCAGAATTTTGACAGCAGAAGCGCCCAGTCTCTTTATCTTTTCAACGCCCCAGTGAGTGAGGAGACGCGTGATTCGACTTTCCTTACCCCCTTCATAGCCGGACTCTTCAATACTGACCAGCAGCCCTTTATTTCCCGGCAGTGCACCCTGGCTAATACACTGCACCGCCCCATAAATCGGGTCGAGGAGCACGGCGCTGGCATATTTTGACAACTCGGAGCACATCTCCATTTTGCGTAGCACGACCTCATCGTAGCTCACGCTGTCGGAATCTTTAGGATTTATCATCTGTTTGAATGAGCCGCGGTGGTCCATTGCCAGGACGGTGAACGTACCGCCCTCATTCGCCACTTGCTGCAAACCCCTGATTTTGCCGATTGATAGCTCTGGCATGACTCACCTCCATTCGGTTTCGAAGCATCTTCATTATCCGTTAAGCCAGGAGTGAAATCAAGAGAAAAACAGGAATCAGGATTGACTTAGCGGTGGAATTTTATCCATAATGGACATCACCATGCATCGTTTTTTTATACCTGATAAAAGCTTTGACAATGACCACGCCGCAATCTCAGGGGACACGGCTCACCAGATTATTCGGGTACTGAGACTAAAACCCGGTGACCAGGTTGTGCTCCTCGATAACGAAGGCTGGGAGTACCAGACTGTTATCAAATCGATTACCAAGGATGTGGTAACCGGAAAAATATTGAACAAAGTATTGGGGACGGGTGAACCATCGGTAAAAATTACACTCTATCAAGCTCTAATAAAAAGCGATAAATTCGAGTTCGTACTTCAAAAAGGCGTTGAAATTGGTATCCACAGTTTTGTCCCATTTGTAAGCGAACGTTGTGTGGCCAAAAAACCATCGGAAAACAGGATAGAACGGTGGCGTAATGTTATCAAAGAAGCCGCCGAGCAATCGCGGCGGAGTCGTTTACCTGAAATAAGTCAGGTTATTTCATTCGAGGAAGCCTGCAGACAGACACTAGAACCTGCGTTGATCCTGTGGGAAGAAGAGAAAACAAGCGGACTGAAGTCTGCTCTCAAAAGTATTACATTTTCGAAAAAGAAAGAGTTTAGCGTATTCGTCGGTCCAGAAGGTGGTTTCACCTCTGCGGAAATCGAGATCGCCAGTCGATACGGAATTGTCTCTGTTGGACTTGGTGACCACATCCTGCGTGCAGAAACTGCAGGACTGGCAGCTATTAGCGCCATCATGTACGAAAAGGGTGAGTTGGGGTAAAAGTGCGCGTACGCTGGGACCAAGGTAATATTTCCTTCAAAAAGTTGGAGGAGACCGACCTCCCGCTAATAAATAAGTGGCTAAATTTCCCCGAGGTGGCAAAATGGGTCAAATGGGATGACAAAGATTACCCGTCGCTTGATTTTGTGAAGCGCCATTGGATTCCTCGCATCAGGGGTTCTGATCCCACAAAATGTTACATAGCTCTTTATGGTGAAACGCCGGTCGCTTTCGTTCAATCTGCGTTAATTTCTGACGATCCTGGATATGAAGAAACTTTCAAACTTGACTATGATGCAGCAGCAATCGACATTTTTATTGGTGAGGAGAAATACATCCATAAAGGGCTGGGAAGACTGATTATCAAAGCATTCTTAAAGGATATGGTCTTTAAAGTTTACGATATTGACGTGTGCATTATCGACCCTGAGCCGGAAAATAAAATCGCCGTCCGTGCCTACGAAAAAGCTGGCTTCCATTACATCAAGACAGTCTGGAACCCTATCAATAAGGTATGGGCGCATGTGATGATGATAAATCGAGAATCAACCTGATTGCAGGATGATGTGATATAATCATCTTTATTTACATAGCAAAGAGGTACTATGTCCCAGGTTTTCTTTTTTATAAGCAAGTGCGCCGTAAGATCGTTTTTCTGGCTTTTTACCAGCTGGCACATAACTGGCAGAGAAAATGTACCGAGAACCGGACCAGTGATCCTGGTTGCCAACCATATGACCTTTGCTGAACCATGCATTGCAGTTCTTTTATTGGCGAGAGAGTCGCGTTTTGCAGCAAAAGAGGGGTTTTTTAAAAATCCAATCCTCCGCTGGATAATGACGTCATTCGGGACTTTCCCGGTGTACCAGGGTCGAGCTGATAGAGATACCTTACGCAAGATGGAGGATTATCTTTCAAAAGGGCTTGCTCTCGGTATCTTTCCGGAAGGTACTCGCAGCCAAAATGATGCCTTGATACCAGCATTCAATGGCGCTGCCATGATTGCCCGCAGAACTGACTCGTCGATTTTACCGCTTGGTATTCATGGCACAGAAAAAATGCGAGGCATGAGCTGGTATTTCAAGAGACCGAAGATTGAAATTAAATTCGGTAAACCTTTCAAACTTCCACCAAAGGAACGCAAGGTAGATAGAGAAGCAGATACTCGGCTAATAATGGAGCGTGTTGCTGAGCTTCTACCTTCTGAATACCGCGGTGTTTATGCAAAAGAGAGCGCCAAATGAGTGTAAAGATAGAAAAAGCCGCCGGCACCGGTTTTTGTTTTGGGGTAAAGCGGGCGATTACCATATTGGAACGGACCGCTGAAGAGCAGGGCAGTGTGGAAACGCTCGGTGCGGTTGTCCACAACAAACAGGTCCTGCAGCGCTTAAAAGAGCTGGGGGTTTCAGTGGCGGATAGCGTTGCGAAGGTTAAAGGCAGCACGCTTGCAATCGGGGCGCACGGCGTCGGACCCGAAGTCGAAGCGGAGATCAATTCCCGCAAACTCAAAATCATCGATACGACCTGCCGCTCAGTACACCGCGCCCAGGCAATTGCAGAACGACTTTCCAAAGCCGGCTTTTTCGTAGTGGTTTACGGCGATGCCAACCACCCGGAAGTTAAAGGTATCCTCGCTTGGGCAGGGGATAAAGGAATTGCCACTCAGGACGCCGAAGTAATCGCCAGACTAACACCACTGCCCAAAAAAATCGGGGTGCTGTCGCAAACAACAGGAATTCCCTCAAGTTTCATCGAATTCGTTAAAGGTCTGCTCGACACATCATTCGCTAAAGACTCGGAACTTCATGTGGTAGATACTATCTGTCACGACATCCGGCAGAGGCAGTCGTCTGCTCAAAAGCTGGCAGAAAAAGTCGACCTTATGTTCGTAGTTGGCGACCATACAAGTGCGAACACCAACCGCCTGGCAGAATTGTGCAGTAAATTAACAAAGACTTATCTCATCGAGACTGCAGACGAAATAAAACGGCAGTGGCTCAAAGGTCATAAACATGTCGGTATCACGGGCGGGGCATCAACAGCAGAAGAAACTATTAATGAGGTTGTTTCCCGTCTGGAGCAAATGACCAGGGATTAAATCTTTGGTTTCTGTTTATGAAAGTCTGTGACTTGCTGGTAGGCATAGCCTATTCTGAAAAGTGTTGTCTCGCTGAAAGGTTTACCGATAATCTGCATCCCGATCGGTAAACCGTCTGCAAAGCCAGCTGGAACAGAAATAGCAGGAATTCCTGCAATATTGATTGGCAGAGTACAGACGTCGCTAAGGTACATCTGCAGGGGATTATCCGCTTTCTCACCAATTTTAAACGGCAGCGTGGGAGAAGTCGGGGTGACAAGCGCATCGTATTTCTCGAAAGCGGCGTCAAAGTCGCGGCGAATAAGGGTGCGCACCTTTTGTGCTTTCAGATAATAAGCATCGTAATAACCGGCTGAAAGAGCGTAAGTGCCAAGCATAATTCTGCGCTTGACTTCAGCGCCAAACCCGAACTGTTTGGTTTTTTCCATTCCTTCCCACATACTCTGGGTGTCCTTATACGAAAATCCGTATTTCGAACCGTCGTAGCGCGCTAAGTTCGCAGAAGCCTCTGAAGGGGCGATAATGTAATAGACAGGCAGAGCATATTTTGTGTGCGGCAGTGAAACACCCCAGTCAACCTTGGCACCGAGTTCTTCTAATTTTTTTATACTGGTCTTAATGGCTTCGTCCACGCACGGATCCATACCTTCCACGAAGTATTCTTTGGGTATTCCGAGCTTCATTCCCTTCAGTTCGCCGTTCAGTCCCCGGGTGTAATCGGGTACTGGTTCAGGTGCCGAAGTCGAATCACGCGTATCATGACCGGAGATAACATTCATTACGAGGGCGCTATCGAGCACATCTTTTGTCAACGGGCCGATTTGATCCAGCGAGCTGGCAAAAGCGACCAGCCCATACCTGCTTACCCTGCCGTATGTCGGTTTCAAACCGGTGACGTTACAAAAGCCCGCCGGCTGACGGATACTGCCCCCGGTGTCCGAACCCAGTGCGAATAGAGCCTCAGCGGCGGCGACTCCTGCCGCAGAACCACCGCTGCTGCCGCCGGGTACTCGAGATAAGTCCCACGGATTGTGTGTTGTAAAGAACGACGAATTCTCTGTCGAGGAGCCCATGGCATATTCATCCATATTCGCTTTGCCAACCAGCACCATCCCTGCAGCGTTTAATTTTTTAATAACCGTAGCATTATAGGGAGGAATGAAATTTTCGAGCATCTTCGAGGAGCAGGTAGTACGGATACCCCCGGTACACATATTATCCTTGATGAGCGCCGGGATCCCCGTGAGAGGTGTGATATTACCTTTTGAAATATTCTGATCAGACTCACGGGCTTTTTGCAGGGCAAGTTCTTCGGTTGTTGTAACGATAGCTTTTATCTTTGGCTCGACCTGCTTGATATGTTCGAGGCAGGCGGTTGTTAACTCCACGGAGGAGATTTTTTTTGCTTTTAGTAAATCATGTGCTTCATGAATGGTTAATTCGTATAATTTCGTGGAATCCATTTAATCCTTTTCCTATTTGGAATAATCTTCCTGGTCAAGCACAGCCCGCAGTTTGAAGAAATCCTCTTCGCGGTCGGGGGCATTTGCCAGGACGTCTTCGGCTGGCAAAGACGGCTCAGCAATGTCATCGCGCATCACATTCTGAAGTACGATAGATTGGGCGGTCGGCGGGACATCAGTCGTATCTAACTCTTTTAAGATTTCAAAATTTTCGAGGATATTGGAGAGCTGTTCTCGGGCTTTCTCTATATCAGCTTCACTCATACCCAACCGCGGCAACATCGCGATATGTATGACTTCCTCACGTGATAATTTCATAACGACCTCTTTTATCGATGTTGAGTCTAGTATAACACTCAGTCTGAAATGAGGGCAATGGTACACCGCACAATAAATGCTTTGACTTCTGGTTTATTTGGAACTATACTTACGGCATTTACATATGAATGATTTTTACCATCACTGCTGCAGAACACGGATTTCACTGACTGGTTGACTGAGTTAAAATAGAGTAAGGTGGTGGTATGTGGGGTAAGGAGATTTAAATGAATGATAAGGTCCTTATCATAACGGGTACCCCTCCAAACACTGTCGACAAACTGAAGGAGATGGCAATGGTCTACGAACCCCTCCTTCTTTTAATGTCTATCGCCGGGAAGAGGCAGTTTCATTCATCTATACCGTCCCTGGGTGCAACCGTGCTTGGAAGCTATCTGCAAAAGCACAACGTACAAGTCAAGATAGTCGATTTCTATGTAGACGATCTTCCTTCCTGCGAGGAGGCCATTATCGGTATTTCATCAACTTTCTGTAATCTCGAAGATGTCATTACAATTTCCAAGTACATAGAAGAAAAAAATCCGGCAGCGACGATTGTTCTAGGCGGTGCCTTGAGCTGGTCGTTCCCACCCGCACAACTGTTTGAATTTATTCCAAGTATCGACTACATCGTGCAAAGAGAAGGGGAACAGACCTTTTTAGAGCTTATTAAAATGATTCGCTCCGGGGCTGATCCCCATTCTGTAGCTGGTATCATCTTTAAAGAAGGCGGCAGGATTTTCGAAACTCCGCAGAGAGCTCACATGGATTTCGGTAATATTCCCCACCCCGATTGGACGCTAATGCACATACCATCGCGCAAGCGGTTCCCCGTATTGCCGATCGAGACCAGCCGCGGATGCCCTTACAATTGTGCTTACTGTTCGGAAGTAACTTACTGGGGAAAGCCGGTAAGATATTGCTCCAGCGAGAAAGTCACCGATGAAATCATTCGAGACGTTGAAAAATTCGGTATCACATCCTTCCGTTTTTCCGACTCCTGTTTCTCGGCACCTCCTGCCCGCAGCGGCGAGATCTGTGATGCCATTTACGATAAATGTGTCAAAGCAGGTTTACCTTTAAAATGGTCCTCCTACGCCCGGATAGAAAACCTGGATGAATTATTACTGGAAAAAATGAAGCGCTCTGGTTGCGTTGCACTGGATATCGGTCTAGAATCGGGATCTACAGAGGTGCTGAGAAAAATGGGGAGAGGCTATTCTCCGCAGGATGCGGTAAAAGCGGCCAAAACCGCCAGGAAATTAGATATTCTTACTAACTTTAATATTGTTGTCGGATTCCCTTCCGAAACGCAAAAGACAGTCAGCGATACCATTGAGCTAATAAACAAAGCTTCACCTGATACATTTACTACTTTTCTATTCTATCTCGCGCCGCATACGAGGGCACACGAAAATTTAAGCCAGTTCCAGATCGAGGGTGACGGCATGCTCTGGAAACACAACACCATGAACAGCGGCGAAGCTGTAGAGGCAATGTTCCGAATAAATAAGGAAGTAACTGAGAGTACCAGTTTCCCTGCTGGAGAACATATCGCTTCATATCTGGCTTCTTGCGGCTACTCCACCAGAGAAATAAGGGTTGTTTTTAAAGCAACCGCCGATTTAATAAAAAATCCCAAGGATGAAGCTGCTCTCTCAATAATACAGCGAATGAATGAGAAAATCGGTCATCTCTGGTAAAAACTAAGTTTATCAAAGCCTTCGAATCTGGAAATCAGTAGATACATGTGAATCGACTCTGTTTGACATACCCTTTTCTTATATTGTAGGATAATATCACTATTATTATGAAGAATAGGAACAAACGTTTATGAAGTTATCGACTAAGGGTAGGTATGCAGTCAGAGCAATGCTTGACCTGGCACAGCATTCGAATGAAGGGATGGTGCTGCTCAAAGATGTTGCACGGCGCCAGGAAGTATCGGAAAGGTACCTCGAGCACCTTTTCCTCACATTGAAGGCAGCCGGGCTTGTAAGCAGCCTTCGGGGAGCTCGCGGCGGTTTTCAACTCACCCGTCATCCATCTGAATTCCGAATAATTGATATAATCCAGGCATGTGAAGGACAGCTTTCGGTAGTCGAGTGCGTTGCTGATCCTGGGTCGTGCCAGCGGAGCTCGCATTGTGCAACCCGGGACTTATGGATGGACCTTCAGATGGCAATGGATGGGGTGCTGGAGTCACTAACGCTCCAAAATCTTGTTGAACGCCAGCACCGTAAAGAACAAAAGAATACGATCATGTATAACATTTGAAAAAAACATAAAACCTGAAATTGGTTTGTTGGAGGAAGTGGATGTTAAAAATAGCCAATACTATTACAGAGTTAGTGGGTAATACACCGTTAGTAAGGCTAAATAATATCACTAAAGGTTTGCACGCCGAGGTAGTCGCTAAGCTGGAGTTTTATAATCCCTGCAGCAGTGTCAAAGACCGTATCGGTGTTGCGATGATAGATGCCGGGGAGCGAGCCGGTAAAATTAAAAAAGATACCGTAATCATTGAGCCGACAAGTGGTAACACAGGAATTGGTCTTGCTTTTGTATGTGCAGCGAGAGGTTATAAGTTGGTGATTACTATGCCCGATACGATGTCGATCGAGCGGAGGGCGCTGCTGCAATTTTTTGGAGCATCAGTAATTTTGACACCAGGCAAGGAAGGGATGCCCGGAGCGGTACAAAAAGCGGAAGAGTTGGCAGGAAATACGCCAAATTCTTTTATACCGCAGCAATTTGCAAATCCTGCCAATCCTGAAATTCACCGAAAGACCACGGCCGAGGAAATTTGGCGGGATACGGATGGTAAGGTCGATTTTATTGTTGCGGGTGTTGGAACGGGTGGTACAATTACCGGCGTTGCAGAGATGATTAAGCAAAGAAAGCCTGGTTTCAAAGCTGTGGCGGTTGAACCGGCGTCATCTCCAGTGTTATCCGGTGGTGAAAGGGGTTCACACAAAATCCAGGGAATCGGGGCGGGCTTTGTGCCCGATATCCTCAGGGTTGATTTAATCGACGAAATCATCAAGGTTACCGATGACAACGCAAAAATTACCGCTCGAAGGCTTGCTCGAGAGGAAGGGATACTTGCCGGTATCTCTTCCGGCGCGGCGACGTGGGGAGCGTTACAGGTTGCTGCACGGCAGGAAAATAAAGGAAAACTAATCGTGGTAATCATTCCCGACACCGGGGAACGGTATTTAAGCTCCTGGTTGTTCCAGGAATAATACCTGCAAAAGAGGGAAATATGTTTGGGAAAATGCGAGAAGACTTTAAAACAGTCTTTGCCAGGGATCCTGCCGCCAGGAGTTTTCTGGAAGTATTACTCTGTTATCCGGGGCTGCATGCTGTCTGGAGCCATTGGTTTTCGCATTTCCTATGGAATCATCATCTCAAATTAATGGGCAGAATTTGTTCACATTGCGCACGTTTCTTCACCGGAATCGAAATTCATCCCGGCGCTAAAATTGGAAGACGGTTTTTCATCGATCACGGCATGGGAGTTGTGATCGGGGAGACGGCTGAAATCGGCGATGATGTCCTCATGTACCAGGGAGTCGTCTTGGGCGGCACAAGCCTGGAAAAAAATAAACGACACCCGACTATCGGCAATCGCGTCGTAATTGGAGCGGCGGCAATTATTCTTGGTCCGATTGTAATAGGAGACGGAGCGCGTGTCGGAGCTAATTCGGTCGTTGTCAATTCTGTACCGCCAGGAGTAACAGTCGTAGGTGTTCCGGGTAAAGTTGTAGAAGACCGCCGGGAAACCATATTTAATCTTGAACATGGGAAGCTCCCCGATCCTCTGATTGAAGCCTTAAAACCTATTTTTGATTGCCAGGAAAAGATTGAAGAACGACTGCGGCAACTGGAAAACTATTTAAAGTCACCAAAGTAACTATCGTTTTCTTGTATTGAGATTGTAAGCAAATTATGAAAGAACCGGGTTATAAACCAAGGTTTTATCGTTTTTGGAGTCAGGATAATGACCTGGTTTCTTTCAATGTCATCGTAAAGGAAACCGACCTTTTTATCCGGGCGCGGCGGAACTTGAGGAAAAAGGCGCTGGATTTAGTCATCAAGCAGCGTGCTTTGTTAGAGGCATACATAGAATGGCATCCCGGATTTGTCACTGCGCTTGAACCATTTACGGTGGGCATTGATGCACCGCTTATAGTGAAAGAAATGGCGGAGGCTTCTGCCAAAGTCGGCGTCGGTCCGATGGCAGCGGTAGCTGGAGCAATTGCTGAATCCGTTGGAAGTGAATTGCTCAAGTTTTCTTCCGAGGTGATTGTAGAAAATGGCGGAGATATTTTCCTGCGCTTAAAACAGACAAGGCGTATCGGTATATATGCTGGTGGTTCACCACTTTCAGGAAAATTAGCTTTGGAAATTAAGCCTCAAGACACTCCTCTAGGTGTGTGCACGTCATCAGGAACAGTTGGACATTCACTGAGTTTTGGGAAGGCAGACGCAGCGATTGTGCTGTCACCGTCGGCTGCACTGGCAGATGCTGCGGCAACCGCGGTTGGCAACCTGGTGAAAACCGCAGAAGATATGCCGCGGGCGATTGAATTTGTTCGTGAAGTTGCAGGTATTACCGGGATCGCTGTAATCATCGGTGATAAAATGGCAGCCTGGGGTAAGATTAATTTGGTACGGTACGAATCTCCAACATAGAGCACCGGAGCTCAAACAGGAGACCTTGCTGGGATGAAAATAGCAGTCGCGATGAGCGGCGGGGTTGACTCCTCGGTTACCGCCGCTTTGCTGAAAAAAGAAGGTCATATTGTAACCGGTATAACTATGCTTGTCGTACCGGAGGATGAAGCCAGGGGTACCCGTGCTTCTGAGACGGCGTCGCAAGTTGCGGAGGTTTTGGGAATAAAGCATCATGTCATAGATCTACGCGCCATCTTCGCTGATCAAATCATCTCAAAATTTTGCGAGCAATACAGCCTCGGGAGGACACCCAATCCCTGTGTGCAGTGCAACAAATACATCAAGTTCGGTGTTCTTTATGAGAAAGCGAGGGAATTGGGCACTGAAATGCTAGCAACCGGTCATTACGCACAGATCGAAAAGCGTGCAGCGGACGGCAGATTTCTGTTATTAAAAGGGATCGACCGACGCCGTGACCAATCTTATTTCCTTTATGGTCTGACACAGGAACAATTAAGCCATACACTATTTCCGCTCGGAAACCGAACAAAAAATAGCGTCAAGGAGATCGCCGCCGGGATGAATTTGCCGGTCGCAAGCTCCGAAAGCCGTGAAATATGTTTTATTCCGGATAACAATTACAGTCGATTTTTACGAAAATACTCCTCATCGAGCACAAAACCCGGCGTTATTAAGGACTTAAGAGGCAACGCGCTTGGCGAACATCGTGGTATCATTAACTACACAATCGGTCAGAGAAAGAGGCTGGGAATTGCGGCAAAACAACCGCTTTACGTGGTAGCCATTGATTCTGAATCTAATACGGTAGTTGTAGGCGAAAAAAAAGACATTTATAGCCAGGAGTGCATCATCACCGATGTGAACTGGACGGCAACATCCGGGATATCCGGAGTAATGCAAGTACATGCGAAAATCCGCTATCTACATCCCGAAGCTGAAGCTGTTTTGACCCCCGAAGATCGAGGAAAAGTAAGGATAAAATTCAGCCAACCTCAGATGGCAATCACGTCGGGGCAATCAGCCGTATTTTACGATGGCGATGTGGTGCTGGGAGGGGGTATTATTGAGGAAGTGGTTTGTGGGTATAAAAACCCTCTAGCAAATTAAGGATTGATAAAGGAATCAACATGGCTAAGGTTATTGCAGTATGCCGCAGTGAAAAAAGAGGTATGAGAAAAACTCCTGTTCCTGAAGGCAAGTTCCGGAAGGAATTTGGCATGGTTGGCGATGCTCATGCTGATGAAAAGTGGCACCGGCAGGTTAGTTTGCTTGCCCAGGAAAGTGTTGATAAAATGCGGAAGCTGGGCTGCGATGTAGGTCCGGGTGATTTTGCAGAAAACCTTACAACCGAGGGCATCGCACTCGTTACCCTACCTATCGGAACGAGACTTTCGGCAGGTAAGAATGTAATACTTGAAGTCACACAGATTGGTAAGGAATGTCATACACGCTGCGCCATTTTTTACCAGGCTGGTACCTGCGTGATGCCGACGGAAGGAATTTTCACAAGGGTAATTAAAGGCGGGACAATCAAGCCGGGCGATTCTATTCAAATAATCGGGGAGAAATAGTTGGCGAACCATAACAACGATATCGTTAACGAAATATTGAGGCTGAAGAAGCAACGGAATGCGACTATCCTGGTACATAACTATCAGCGACCTGAGGTGCAGGATATCGCCGACTTTTTAGGTGATTCGCTGGAACTGAGCCAGAAGGCGGCTCAAATCCAGGCAGATGTTATCGTCTTTTGCGGCGTACATTTTATGGCTGAGACCGCCTATATCGTAAATCCAAAACGCACGGTTCTATTACCTGAACCTGAATCCGGCTGCCCGATGGCGGATATGATTACCGCGGAGGCTCTCGTCGCAAAGAAAAAGGAGCTGCCTGGAGCTACCGTAGTCTGTTACGTCAACTCGACAGCGGCAGTAAAAGCTGAGTCGGATATCTGCTGCACCTCGGCAAATGCTGTCAAAGTAGTTCAGAGTATCACTGCAAAAGAAATTTTATTCGTGCCCGACCAGTACCTTGGGCAATGGGTGAGCGATAAAACGGGGAAACAGATGCACCTGTGGCCTGGGTTTTGCCCGACCCATATGAAGATCCTAGCGGAAGATATCATAAGAGAAAAACAGCTGCACCCGGATGCTTTAGCTCTTGTCCATCCGGAGTGCCGGACAGAAACCAAAGCGGTCGCTGACGAGGTAATGAGCACCGGCGGAATGATTCGCTTTGCTCGCGAAAATAAGGCTAAAGAATTCATTATAGGAACAGAGACCGGCATCATATATCGGCTACAGAAGGAAAACCCGGAAAAAATTTTCTACCCTGCATCTGACAAAGCGGTGTGCCCAAATATGAAACGCATCACGCTCGAGAAGGTGCTCTGGGCGCTTCAGGAGATGGAGCACAAGATTACGGTCCCCGAAGATATCAGGGTTAAGGCGCTTTCTGCAGTGGAGCGGATGCTGGCAATTGGCTAACAGAGGACTAGGCACATCTAAATAATCAACCTTGTCATTCCTGATTGAATATCAATTAAGGGGCAAGCCTTATCCGGGAATCAATATCATAAAACAATCGGTAGCTGGTGACATTTGGAAAATAGATTCGTAATTGTCTTTATAACGGTCGACTCCCAGAAAGCGGCATAAAAAATCACCGACGTTCTCCTCATGCAAAGAAAAGCTGCCTGCGTCAACATCCTGCCCGAAGTAGAATCGCATTACTGGCGGCAGGGTAAGAAAGAGACCGTTCAAGAAATCCTTCTAATCGTTAAAACGCAAGAAAAACTATTTGACGATTTAGTAACACTTGTAAAAAAACATCATCCGTACTCGATTCCGGAAATAGTCGCAGTTCCCATAATTGGTGGTAACCATGACTATTTACAGTGGTTGGAGGGGGAGACGGATTGAAAAAGATAATGCTGCTAGGTTAAACTGTGGTATCAGTTGTATTAGCCTGGAATATCCGGAGGCGACCATGACAAGAGAATTAACAGTCGTTATTGAACGTGATGAAGATGGCTATTTTGTTGGAACCGTGCCTGAATTGAGGGGTTGCCATACACAAGCAAAATCCCTTGATTTACTGATGAGACGGATTAAAGAAGCTGCACAATTATGCATTGAAGTCGAATCCGAGTCCGGCAAAGAGGAACTTGAGTTCATCGGTGTGCAGAAAATTGCGGTATGACCAAATTACCTTCTCTCACTGGTGAGCAGGTAGTGAAAGCCCTGAACAAAGCAGGATTCGAAGTGTTACGTCAGAAAGGTAGTCATTACTATATGAGCCACAACGATGGGCGTGCTACCGTTGTACCGATACATAAAGGTGAATCGTTAGGCAGAGGATTGCTCAGAAAAATAATACGTGATGTGGAACTCGACCGTGAAGAATTCTTAAAGCTCTTGTAACATGTGAACGTTCTGTACAGATTATCGGCGGTAATGAAGACTATTTAAAACGGCTCAAAAGGGAAACAGGTCGAAAGTCTTGATCTCTGAAACTAGAAATCGAATATGCGCCCCTATAACGATTTCTTCGTGAATCATTATTCCAAGTCCTACTAACCAGAGATCATTTCGACATTTTCAGTGTAATCTTTCTTGAAGATTAGGTAGTTCGCCTTTTATGTATAACATCAACGCTTCATCTATGTCAGTTTTATCTGTCATGTGCACATCGATCCCAGCTTGCTTTAAACTTGCCTGAGCTCCCCATCCCATTCCGCCGGCTATGACTAATTGACAGTCGGCGATGTTAGCCATCATGCCCGCATGACTTGCTTGCGCACGGGTATCAAAACCATGAGGTTCTCCAGCAACATGAGATTCCTGTTGTAATCCCTCTGTGTGGTGACCTGCTTTCGGTCGTTGTTCCTTTTTTATGACGCGGCTGTTTTCTATAGTTGCGACCAGATAATAACGTGCGCGACCAAAATGCTGGCTGATTGTTTTACCATCATCGGTTATTATAGCTATTTTCATATTGTTCATCTTCTTATAAAATATTTTCTGCTTTTGAATTACATTCCTGGCAGCTACTCTTAATTGCTATCGTCTCAAAATTTCCTCCTGCAATTCTTATTGCCTTGCCATTCAATAGAGCATCAGCCATTTTCCTCCGTGCTGAATAAAGGATTCTCTGAAAAGTTGGGCGAGAAATATTCATTCGCTTGCCGCATTGCGCTTGGTCAAGGTTTTCGATATCCTTAATCCTGATTGCCTCAGTCTCCTCCACAGTAAGGATTACTTCTTCTAAAAACCTCATGGGTATGCCAGCAGGCTTAAAGTAGGTAACCCCGGGTAAAACTGCAACTCGCCGACACTTGAAAGGTCTTGCCATCCATCTCCTTATTATGAGCATATGCTCATAATAAATTTATTCCATTTCCTTGTGGTTGTCAAGAATCGACTATTTGAACAGTGTCGAAGTCGGAAGCACTGAAGATTAATCGATAGTTTTCAATGAAATATTGATTACGTTTATCATGAATCGGGTTGCAGTCCAACTGTTTTTCAGTGTATCGTAGAGTTCAATGTTGAGTGAGAATGACTAAAGACGTGTCCAATACAACCTCCAACTCAGGTCATAGCGATAAAAATTATACGACTCCACCAGTTCAAGATAGTTTTGGTCCACTTGGATCGCTGCGGATTCCAAATTTCCGTCTGCTGATTACAGGTACCACCCTTTCTAATGCCGCGCAGTGGATTCAGCAGGTCACGTTGAGCTGGTTGGTTTATGACATAACGGGCTCCGGCACAATACTGGGGACAATTAATCTGGTCAGGTCAGCTGCCTCACTCGGCATGATGCCGATGGCTGGTTTATTAATAGACCGGCTTAAGCGTCGCAGACTCTTGATGCTCGAGAATGGCTTTTTATTTGTTATCACTTTCACACTGGGAGTCTTGTTGCTTCTCGGCTATTCTCAACTCTGGTTTTTATTCATCTTTGCCTTCCTGGGCGGGATGGTGCAGACTGTCGACCAGGCTCTGCGACAGGTACTGGTCTTCGACCTGGTGCCGCGGTCACAAACTCCAAATGCACTCGCTCTAATACAGACCGGGTGGAGCTTGATGCGCTCATTTGGCCCGATGCTGGGAGGTTTTCTTATCCTGTGGATAGGACCCGGCGGTAACTTTGTCGTCCAATCGTCGGCTTATGCGTTAATTGTGTTAACTATCACACGCATTCAATTTCCAGCTCGTAATTTAGATGGAGTTAAGGGTTCTCCACTGAAAAACATCAAAGAAGGCATTCAACACGTGATGAAGGAGCGCGTCACGCGGACATTTACCTTAATGGGTTTTATTTTGCCGATTTTTATTATCCCGATATTTACTATCTTACCCCCGATTTATGCAGTCAAAGTCTTTGGTGATGATTCGGGGAGGATATTAGGATTCCTGCTTGCCTCGGTTGGGGTTGGAGGGATTATCGGAGGGATTGTCACCGCATCTTTAGGGAATCTCCAGCGACGCGGAATATTACAGCTCGGCGCGCTTTTTATGCTCAGCCTATCATTGATGGCTTTTGCGTTTAGCACGAAGCTATGGATTTCTTTGCCTCTGCTGTCGTTGTCAGGCTTCTTTGAAATCATTTTCCTGACAACCAACCAAACGCTTCTGCAGCTCTCAATACCGGATAATTTACGTGGGCGAGTGACCAGCGTTGTTAATCTAAATGCCGCATTATCACCGCTGGGCGGTTTGATGGCTGGAGCAGGCTCGGACTTACTCGGGGGACCGAAAATGATTACAATATTCATGGCAGGCACGGCGGCAGCTATTGCTATCCTGGTGCTTGCGTTTTCATCAACAGTCCGGGATTACAGGTTGAGCCGCGCATTTTCGCTGGTTTCGCCGGAGTCGTCTTCGAATTCCGGTAGCTAGGGTATTCTGCGCTGTAGATAAATTGTTTACCATTATCAAACACATTTGTTGATATTATTCTAATATGTTGTTAAATTTACCATATAAAGTTCTTATGTGGATCGAATGTGATACTTTTCGCTTATCGCCGTATATAATTATGTGGATGCAGGGAGAGATACTTCTTTGTTCTTGTTGAATGTGCTTGGCAGAAGTGATGCTACCGAAACTTCACGTGGCAGTTCTGCTGAACTATTTGGTAGATTTTATCAACAGTATCTTCCCCGAGTATACCAATATGTAAATTACAGGGTGGGCAACCGGAATGAAGTTGAAGAACTAACCTCGATAATTTTTGAGAAAGCGTTGACTAAATTTGGCAGTTATGATTCAAGGAAAGCAGCTTTTTCAACCTGGATATTTTCCATAGCCCACAACACTGTGATCGATTATTACCGTGAAAGAAGTCGGAAACAGCAACTAACAAAAGATGAAGAATTTCGCATGGCAGAACCATCAACATCAATTGAAGAAGAAGCTGTTCGTTCGGAGGAAATCTTAAAGTTACGCCAATGCCTGGCTAAGTTGAACCACAACGAACAGGAGTTAATTTCCCTAAAATATAGCGGAGAGATGACAAATAGGGAAATAGCGCGGATAACTGGTTATTCCGAATCAAATGTCGGGACGATATTGTGCCGTGCAATACACAAACTACGCGAAGAGTTTGCGAGGTGGTGACATGACTAAAAAAAACAAAAGGGATAAGCTGTTACTAGAAAACCTTGAGCGCATATTGAAGGGAAATGACATTGAAAATTCTGCTTCTCTAGATGACCAGACACGTGCCGCGCTTGATGTAGCCCGAAAAATGATGACTTTGCGTGAGAAACCTGCAAAGGAATATGCGGATAATTTAAAGGCTCAACTTGTATATCAGCTTTCAGAACAGGAAAAGAAAGAGGATTCTAAAAAGCAGGGTTTCTGGTCATGGCAATTCCCGCGTGTAACTGCGTGGCAGGCAACGGTGTCAGCCGTGGTGTTAGTGGTTGTTTTAGCATGTATTCTTTTAGTTGTGAATAATATCCAACCCGGAAGCCATTCCGAAGAAACCGCTTCTTCGACGACAGTTGTTACCGGAACTACCATTACTCCCTCAACAAGCATTCCAACCGATGCTCCGAGTAGTCCTGCAACGAGTCCAAGTGAGACAAAGAATTTGACTGTTTTGACGGTGGTTGACAAACCGATATATACAGTTGGCCAACAGGTGAATATCAAGATAGTAATTGAAAACGAATCGAAATTACCCCTTGTGTTAGACCGATTTCCTCCAGCTATAAATATCAAAAACATATCGAGTGGAGAAATAATAACTTTAGGCATTGAAGGTACGACCCAAATAACGATCCAACCAGGTGGAGCTAAAATTGTTACCATCGATTGGGAAACCCAGAGTGTTACAGCTACGGGTAATTATGCCATTGAAGTTGGAAAAATTTATTCTGTTGAAGTTCCGCTGAAAATCACATTCACGGAACCTGTTCAATTTGTCCTCATCTCCCAATAAGATAGACTTCAAAATCCTCGGTCACCATCCTCTTTCTCTTAAAACCTGGAATCCGTCCACTTTGGTGCAGCTATTTTTTGTCAACTGCTTATTTTTAGTTGTGATACTTTTTACATCCGTTCGTATATATAGTTAAATTCCCCTAATAACTCGATGAGGAGGCGACCATGAAAAAGGCACTGGCGAGAAAAGCTATCAAAGGCGCTGTCACCTTAATGGCAATTTTGTTAATTATTACAGGTATTCAATTTCTTACATGGACTAACCGGGGACAAACGATGGACCTATTGACTTCAAACATGGCAGTGGAAAGTGGTACCAGTAAAGAGTCGTTGCAACACTCTCTAGGATTGGACAAACCATTTCGACCAGATATGTGGCCATTTGGCAATAAAAGTATCTGGTCATCGAACCCTACTGCGTCAAGCTCATCTACGACTGTTATCACAGGGAGTACTTCCTCCTCGTTTTCAAGCCCTTCTCCCACAACCTCGAGCTCAACTGCTTATCCCTCATATTCGAGTAATACAATCGGGCTTTCTGTGGGTGGAGCAAAAGATATTGCCAACTTCCGGGAAAATATTGAGAATGATTTTCTTCCTCTCCCGACCGATGTGACTTACGAAGGACTGTTCTATGATTATTATTTTGACACTGGAATAACCAGAGCCTGCACCGAGCTTTTTTGTCCTTCGTACTCCGCCGCGGTCACCAGTGACCCATTATCCGGTCAACCCGAGTACTATATTTCAGTGGGACTGAACTCCGGATTGAAAGAAAGCGATTTTGAAAGAAAATTGTTAAACCTGGTGATTGTCATGGATGTTTCGGGTTCAATGGATGCGTGTTTTAACGAGTACTATTATGATGGTTCAGGAAATCGTATTTATGCGTATGAAAATGAGGGAATTTACCGTAAGAAGAAGATAGATTGTGCGAAAGACGCTGTTGTGACGATATTAAACCAACTCAACGATAAAGACCGTTTTGCGATTGTTACCTTTGACACTAACTCCAGGCTGTTGACGCCGATGGAACTTGTAGGTCAGGTTAATAGTTATGACGTTGAAGATAGTATAAGGAATCTAAGCGCAAATGGTTCAACCAACCTTGATGCAGGAATGGATTTGGCGCGAGCTCAATTCCGGAGATTAACTACTCTTGATAACAGCGAATACGAAAATCGAATCATTGTTTTGACTGATGCCCAGCCAAATACCGGCCAAATTGGCAATCAGGATTTTGTTAAAAATGTACAAAATAGTGCAGATGATAGGGTCTATACAACTTTTATCGGTAGCGGGGTAGATTTTAACAGCCAGCTGATAGAGAGTATCACCAAGGTAAGAGGCGCCAATTACTATTCAGTCAATTCTCCCAGGGAGTTCCGCCGCCGGATGGAGGAGGAGTTCGACTTCATGGTAACACCGCTGGTTTTCAACCTGCGATTGAATTTTGAATCACGCGGCTGGAGGATAGACCAGGTTTTCGGGAGTCCGGAAGCAGATTATGCAACGGGCAGCCTGATGACAATCAATACCTTATTCCCCTCTAAGTCAGAAGGGGGCGAAACTAAAGGCGGATTAGTTTTACTAAAGTTACGTAGAATATCCTCCGAGCCTGATGAACGAATTTATCTTCGCGTTACCTACGAGGATAGAAACGGTAGAAAAGATTCGAACGAATCAGTGGTTTATCTTGAGACGCAAAAACCGGAGTATTTCGAAAATAGCGGAATACGAAAAGGAATTTTATTATCCCGGTATGCCGCACTATTGAAGAATTGGATAACGGATGAACGCCAATATTATAGGGACGGTGATAATTGGCATCCATGTATTAATGAAGATACAGGTATCAAGATTCCGCAAGAAAATAGGGGACAGTGGGAACGTCAATCACTTACGGTAAGAGTTTCGGAACCATGGTCAAGAATTTTCCGCGATTTCAGTCATTATTTCCAAAACGAAATGGAGGCGATTGGCGATAATCAACTTGAACAGGAAATCGATGTTTTGAAGACTCTGTATACCTATTAAGTATTAACTATTTGAAATGCCGCCTGATCCGATTACCCAATTCATGAGAGATCAGGCGGCATTAGATTGCTAAAAATCTATCCTATTTAAATCCGCTTTCCTTATGTTTTCGGGCAATTGTTTCCGCGAGGTTATCCAGCGCCTGGTAGTCTGCTTCTTTCGGCTGTCCCTTGCAGAGCACGGGTGGTATGATTTCAACCTTCAAATTGGGAATTAATCCCGCGATTGTTTCAACAGTTTTACCACCCCATCCATAAGAGCCGATAATTGATGCGAACTTCGCCTTGGGTTTTAACGCATTTGCCAGCACGGCCGCATAAACCGCAGCCGGGTGAGGACCAACTAGTACAGTCGGTGTGCCGATTACTATAGTTCCTGTATCAACCAGCGCCTCCGCCAGCTTACCGATATCAGTAACCGGTAGATTAAATTGTTTAACAGCTACGCCATGCCGTGCCAGAGCTCCTACAAGGTGGTTAACCATTTTTTCGGTGCTGCCGTGCATAGAGACATAAGGAATAACGACCTCGTTCGAAGGTTCATCATATGCCCAGCCGTGATAAGCCTTCAAGATAAATTCTGGTCTGTTATACATCGGTCCGTGGCTGGGAGCGATAATTTTAAATTCATAGTCCTTGATTTTTTGCAGGTTATTCTGGATGTTAGTACGGAAAGGCATCATTATTTCTGCATAATACCGCTTGGAGGCTTCATAAACACGGCCTTCATCGGTCACATATAAATCCGATGTTGCCAGGTGGGAGCCAAATAAGTCGCAGGGGAAGAGAATTTTTTCTTCCTTGAGATACGTCAACATCGTCTCAGGCCAGTGGACCCAGGGCGCATGGATAAATTCGAGCGTCCTGTTTCCCAACGATATCGTTTCATGGTCGGCGACTGTCTTAAACTTCTCAGCTGGCAGATGGAATAGGTCGATAAGCAGTCCCTTGCAGCGTTCAGTGCAGACGATTTGTGCTTCCGGGTAACGAGCAGTAACCTGGGGTAAGGAGCCGGAGTGGTCTGGTTCAGCATGGTTTGCAATTACATAATCGATACGGGTAATTCCGAGCGAAGCCAGATTATCGAGTAAGGACTGGGGCACAAGCTGATCGACTGTATCGATGAGAGCCGTTTTTTCACTCCCCTTGATAAGATAAGAGTTGTAACTCGTCCCGTCAGGCAGGGGAATCAGAGAATCAAAAAGCCGCCTGTCCCAATCGATATAACCGACAGAAAAAATACCTGGTACAAATTCTCGCGCGATCATCTTAGCCCACCTTCTTAAATTCACTTTTTTGTGCGCCGCAAACTGGGCACGTCCAGGAATCCGGCAGTTGTTCGAAGGCAGTGCCGGGTGGAATCTTTCCGTCGGGGTCACCCAGCTCCGGGTCATAGATGTAGCCACACACCGTGCACTCATACTTTGACATTTGTTTTTCCTCCACCTTTTTTACATCTACATAGTGAGGGGCTGTTTTTGGGACGCTCCCTCGCTTGACAGTGTGATAATACGCGTAGGTCATCGGCTCGCCGTCTTTGAGAACTTCGGCAGCGATAACCTCACCAATGAAAAGGGTATGAGTCCCGACATCGACGCTGTTGAGGACCTTGGCTTCCAGGTAAGCCAGTGTGTTATCTAATACAATGGGTGCCCCAGTTTCACCTCTTCGGTAATTAGTTCCCTGGAATTTGTCGATGTCACGTCCTGATTTGAAACCAAATTGTCCTATGAAGCTGAGCGGAGCTTCTTGAGAAATAATAGATGCGGTGAACACACCGCTTTTTTGGATGAACTCGTGGGTGAGGTTCTTTTTGTTGATTGCAACCGCAACGAGAGGCGGTTCGGAGCAGACCTGGAAGACGGTATTGGCAATCTGACCGTTAATTTTCTCACCATCTCTAGAACAGACAACATAAACGCCATATCCGATTCTATGAAGAGCCTGCAGATTCATCTTATTTTGTCTCCGTTATTAATAGTCATTCGGGATGGTGAATAGTCAAAGTCACAAGGTTTGACAATAAGTTTACATAAAGTCGCGTTCGCTTGATTTTACAGCCTGCTGAAGTTCCTGGTTAAGCATCGGCGGCAGGCCTTCGATATCAACGTGTAAAAAACCTCTCACGATGGTTGCGGTTGCCTCGTCGCGCGTTAGTCCCCGCGCCATTAAATACTCCACCTCTTCTTCGGCGATCTTGCCGACTGCTGCTTCGTGGTACAGGTCGATTCCTGCGAGAGTACCTCTCAATTCCGGGATGGCATGAATAGTCCCTTTCTCTCCGAGGATTAAACCGCGGCATTCAAGGTGGCCTTTGACTTCGGGTGCGCTGCCCTCTATATAGCCCCGGGCAACTATATTGCCGCCGGTAGTAATTGCCCTTGAAATAATTTCAGTACGAGCGCCTCTACCACTGAGGAAAACCCTAGATCCAACATCCATGTTCGACCCGGGGAGAGACACGAGAATGCTGTTAAACCTGGCTGTAGAGTTGGTGCCTTCGCAGCGAGCAATTGGATTCATCTGGAGTGTGTTTACTGGTTTCATCAAGACATAATTGCTGAGGTAAAGTCCATTGTCTTCGATGATTGCGCCTGTTCTCGGTCGAACTGCAAATTCGGGGTTCCAGCTGTGTATCATCGTGAAGGTGATTTTAGCTCCCTTTTTAATATAAAACTCCGAGACTCCAAGATGCATGCCAGGCTCGTTCCCCAGCGATGTCGTACAACCTGTAATTATATGAAGTTCCGAATTCTCTTCAGCAATAATAATATTATGTACATTCTGTGCGAATTTTGCTTTCGATAAATAGAGACATGCTTGCACAGGGAAATCGGTTTTGATACGTGGTAGTGTGCGGATAAAATAACCGTCGCTTTTACTTAACTCCACGCTCGCGGTGTACTTATCGGTGTCAACCATGACGGCTTTCCAGTAATAATCGTTCATCCAATCGTATTTTTTAAGAGCTTCGCTGACAGGCATTACTTCGACGCCTTCCTGTTTTACAGAACTATGTACCGGAGTGTTATCAATCTGGATAAAAGTGCCGGTACGTTCTGAGGGATTATCAAGCATTATCCCGGCAGAAAGCATTTGACTTTTTGTCTCACGCGGCAAGTTCGACGGCTCTTTTTGATACGGATGCTCTTCTGCTGAAGTCGTGAACGCGGTCAGGTCTACATCTTCGCCCATAGATGCCTTTTTTTCTACTGCCGACCGGGCTCTTTCCTTGTTGTTTTGTTTCTGACTGGTATTAGATGACATTTTGTGCGCTCCTGAAGACGCATTTAGCACATTCTTCGTATCCTTTTTGTTTGATCTCAGTGAGTATTTCATGAGGATCGCCCATGCAACTGATAGTCCCATCGAGCATGATATATCCGTTACGGGCATGGACATAGTCGAGTATATGCCCGGTATGCGTAATAATTAGACCCATGGAGCTGCGGGCGCGGATATTACTGCCTTTTTCTAGCAATTCATTGATCAGCCTGCCGATGAGGGCAATATTTTCGAGGTCTACCCCCGATTCAGGCTCATCCAGTAAAACAAGGTCAGGGCGTTGAGCAAGCAATTGCATTAGTTCGCTGCGCTTGATTTCTCCACCTGAAAATCCGTAATTAATATCTCTTTCGAGAAAATCTTCGAGGTTGGCATCTTTGGCAAGCGTATTTACAATTTCCGGTTTGCTTTTTTCTTTAAGTGCGGCGAATACCATCTCGCGAGTCTTGACTCCTCTGACCACCGGAGGCCGCTGGAAAGATAAGCCTATACCCAATCGTGCTCGCACATCTACGCTCGCGTTTGTTATATCTTTACCTTTGAAGCTAATTGTACCTTTCGTGATTCGGTACTTGGGAAATCCCATGATGGTCATGAGCAAGGTTGTTTTTCCGGAACCGTTCGGACCAAAAAGCACGTGAGTTTCGCCGGTGTTAACTGTCAGACTAACATTGTGAAGAATTTCCTTATCCTCTACCGCCACCGAGAGATTTTTTATTTCGAGCATTTTTTACTCCTATTAAATTTCGAAGGATGGTTTCTCGGTTTTTACATACCAGGCAGCTGGATTTCTGAGGTATTCATCATAATCAACCAGGACCAATTGGTGCTCTCTTTCTTCCGCCGCGATCAGATTGTAATATTCTCTCTCTGCAGATGATTCAGCTTGCTCACTACGGGCATGATAAAAATCATAAGACTTAGCTTCCATTTGACGTGCTTTTTGCACCGCATCGAGTTCGGATTTTAGAGGTTTAATTTGTGATGGAGGTTTAGACAGCTCTTTAGCAAATATTGTGCGCATCGTTTTGCCGCCGTCGACTTTAAATTCTACCTGCTTCCAGCCTTGCTTATTACTCAAGGCTTTGAAAATCTCTTCAAACTTTATACGGTGATAATCTTCGGCTTCGGCTAATGATACGAGTAATTTGCGTCCTAATTCATTGCCGCTTTCTTCAGCGGATTTTAAATAGAAGACTTTCCCATCGATTTCCATTTGGATAGCATATTTGAGTGCGTCAATTGTTTTTTCCTGTTCGGTTGCCACGTTATCCTCCAGTAGGTAAAAACTCTAGCTTAGTCTATCGGGAAAAATGAAGAGTGTATGTGACCTATGTCTCTTTGATGTAACAATTGCGGAGACACTTCATATTATGAAGAAAGAAAAGTCATTGTCAATAAGTTTTGTTGGCTTGTACAAACTATTGCTTCGAAGCGTCCTCACGATCTTCTTTCAAGTATTGTGCTGCCCTGGAAGATAAGCCTCGAAAGCGACTATTCGGACGGGCACCGGGCACTCCTTCGGCAGGCGGTCGGGTTGGGTCGGTGCGGATAAAATACTCTCCTACTGCTCTGACGGATGTTGAAAATCCCTGCATATCCATAGTCTGATTTACAACGAATTTGACCGTGCGGCAGTAGAATTGTCCTGATTCTACCACGCGGGCAGCGTATTTAAGAGTTTCGCGCTCGAGGTCTACAACTGGATACACACGGTTAACAAAACCCCACTTCATCGCTTCTTGCGCAGTCATATATTTATTTTCGTAAAGGATTTCTTTAGCTTTTCGAGGTCCTACATCCCATGAAGTAGTCATGTAATCACCGTAGGTAGGAATGAAGAGGGAATCTTCAGAAGCAAATATGAAATCCATCGCTGATGCAATCATCCATCCGCCATAAACACAATATCCATGTACCATCGCGACGGTTGGCTTTGGTAAATCACGCCACCGCAAATGCATGTCGACGTAAATATCACGGTTAAGTGCGGTTGAGGCGAAACCGCTTAGACCTGTAGTACGCTTTTTCTGGTCTTCAAGCTGGTCTGACGAATCCAGGTCATGTCCGGCGGAAAACGCGCGTCCTTCGCCGGATAAAATGATAATGCTGCACTTCGGGTCGGCGACCGCCTTTGAAAACGCATCGTCCATTTCAAGCAGCACTGTCCAGCTCTGGGCGTTTAGTTTTTGAGGACGGTTTAATTTCACTCTGGTGATTGGACCAGGCTCATATATTATTGTTTTGTATGTCATACACAACTCCTTTTATTACTGCGAAAAGTATACCATCTTTGAGCGGGAATTTCTGACGTAAGTATTAGGTTCTGATCGACGTGAACCTTAAGGTAAATTGGAAGAAAAGCCAGCCTGTTTAAGATGGAAAAAACGAAAACCGGCAAAAAGAGAGATGGCATCAATCCAGTGCCGCAATGCTACGAGATAAAGGTCAGCAAAACGTTGTTAAGGACGACTCCCATAATGACCACAAGATAAGGACAAAGCAGCGAAACCAATGCAGCGCGGCCGAATCCTTTGAAACCTAACCGCTCATAAAAGAATCGCACTCCAAAAGCCAGAGAAATCAGAGTACCGATGCATAGGACATCCACGATGAACAGTCCGCGGAACCCGCCCCTTTCCAGCGCCCATCTCGCTACTACACCGACCTCGGAAATGTGATTATTACCGCTTAATTCAAGCGCGGTAAAGGTGCTCGTAAAATCCAGTAACGCCAGTACACTGATATAAACAACGAGTTTGTATATGGGGTATGGCCACAACTTCAAAGAAAAAGATTCGATCTTGCCCTCGATGCGCCGTTCCCGTTCTATGTTCTGTTTGAATTTGTCCTTCAGTTTTTCAAGTGAGGAATACATAACGACCTCTTTTACAAAAAAATAAACCGACCTACCAAGGTCGGTTTCACTACTAGCTCGCTGCCATCCCAAAGTGACCAATTACAGACGGCAGGTCGATGCTTCCCTTTTGATTGATTAGTTGTTATTAATTTTTCGGCTGAAATCTTGCACCAGTGTTTATTTTATTAAAGCTAAATTTTATTTTACAAGTACTCCAAACATACCTGATTATACCCAATTTTCTAAACAGCTATTCCACTTCTTTGATAAAAAAGCGTAGATAATAAAGCGTAGAAATTTATCAAAGCTTCTGATTTATTTAACGAAGCACAGAACAACAAGCTTGTTGGGTACCTTTGTTCAAATTTGTATTTTCTCATTTAAATATGGTACACTCTCGAAAGACCGTATTTTCTTCAGGAATTGAGCACATAATAGGCTCAATTTTTAACAAGAAAATTTATAAAATGCTGCGGATGGCATCATATTATGACCTGATTGCGGATGGACATCGTTGGATTAGAAATTGGGGAACTCTTTAACAAAAGTTTTCGACACGAAATTAAAATAGCAGTGATGCACTGAAAGGAGTTTGGTATGACCTCAGGTGACACAAAGAAACTAGATGCACTAAGAGAAGAGGTTCGAGCCTTTCTTGGCAAGAACCTGCCTGCCAATTGGGGAACACCGGCATACAAAGCACCCGAACAGGGTAGCCCGGAGGCGACTACCCTAAGCAAATCGTTTACAAAAAAGCTCTACGAGGCTGGCTACACCGGATTTGGCGTTCCTGCTAAATTCGGTGGTGTCGAACGGCCGCCGCAAGAAATTGCAGTCATTCGCCAGGAGCTTGGACGTCGCGGATATCCTATGCCTAATGTTGGACTTGGCCGTCTTGTGGTAGACACTCTATTACAATGGGGTACCGACGAGCAGAAAAAGAGATTTATTCCTGGAATTCTGAGCGGCCAGGTACACTGGATAGAAGGCTTTTCGGAACCGAATGCAGGGTCCGACCTGGCTGGTGTCCAGTGCACAGCCGTTAAAAAAGGCGATAAGTGGGTAATTAACGGCCAAAAGTGCTGGACGAGCGGCTGGGACTACGGCGAGTGGGGTTTCCTCCTGTGTAAATCCGATCCGCAGGCTCCACGGCACCGCAACCTTACTTTCTTCCTTTTCGACTGCAGCACGAAAGGATTTAGCCGGAAACCTTTGCGGCAGATGACCGGGGAAGCCCATGCCCAGTACGGCGAACTATTTTTTGATGATATGGAAATTACCGATGACCTCAGGGTTGGGGAAGTCGGCAGGGGTTGGTACGTATCTATGACAACCCTTATTGCCGAACGAGGCGGCGGCCAGGTAGGCGCTGCAAGCGGTGAAGCTGGCTTACAGGGTCTGCAAGGTGCTAGATCCTTGGGCGGTGTCGATGACTTGATCGAACTAGCCCAAAATACTAAGCATTTCGGGCAGACAGCTTGGGACGATGCAGGTGTCCGTCGCAGGATTGCTCAATTCGCTATCGAAAATGAAGCACAACGGGCTTATGGCGTGCGTTTAGGTGCATTAATTAGAAGCGGCAATGCTTCAGGAAATGAAGCTTCAATGTCCAAACTTACCAGAACCGAGCAGGGCAAGCGCGAAGGCGACTTTGCCTGTGAGCTGTTAGCGACCTATTCGCAGGTTTTGAGGGGGGACCCGAGGGCAGTAAACAACGGCAATTATGTTTACACCATGATGTTTTCACGCGGCACCACAATTTATATGGGTACTTCCGAAATTTGCCGCAATATTCTCTCTGAAAGAATCTTGGGTTTGCCCAGAGGCCAATAAGATAAAAGAAGTAATTGAGAAAGAGAAAAAGGAGCGTCAAGCATGGCGATAGAAATCCCCCTTAAAGAAGAACAGGTTATGCTTAAGAAAATGGCTAGAGATTTTCTAGCTGCCGAATCTCCCAAGACATTCGTCAGGAAAATGATGGCTGACGAGGTTGGGTATTCACCCGAATTGTGGAAAAAAATGGCAGGGCTCGGCTGGCAGGGTCTCGTTTTTCCAGAAGAGTTTGGCGGTTCAGCAATGAGTTTCCGCGACCTGACGATCCTCTGTGAGGAGATGGGTCGTGCAGTCTTACCGGGTCCTTTTTATTCAACCGTAATACTTGTCGGTTTACCTATACTTGAATTTGGCACCGACGCACAGAAAAAGGAATTCCTCCCTAAGATAGCTAATGGCGATATAGTTTGCACCTTGGCGGCGCTTGAGGAAAGCGGCGACCTTTATGCAGATGATATCCACTTCAAGGCCAAACCACGGGGCGCTGAGTATATTTTGAACGGTACCAAGCTGTTCGTGACCGATGCTAAAGCTACAGATTATTATCTTCTGGCTGCCCGCACGCGCCGCACAGAAAACCCTGAAGACGGGATCACCCTTTTCATGGTTGGCGCCAAGGAGTGGGGTGTTTACGTTACAAACATGACCATCATGGACCAGACCCGCAAACAATATGAAGTACGCTTCACAAATGTACCCGTTTCAGCGAAAAACATCATCGGGGAAGTTCACAAAGGCTGGCCTATCTTGCAGCAGATTGCCCTGAAAGCCTGTGCAGCACTGAGTGCTGAAATGGTCGGCGTGGGTGAGACAGCTATGGAAATGACCATCGACTACTTGAAGAACCGCCAGGCGTTCGGAGTAGTGATCGGTTCATTCCAGGCACTCAAACACAAGGCAGCGGACATGTATGTCGCTATGGAATATTCCCGCTCGCTTATGGAATGGGCTTCAGAATGTGTCAAAGAAAATGACCCGGATGCAGCCATCGCAGTTGCGATGGCTAAAGCCAATTGCGGCGATGCAGTGAAGTTCGTAACTGACGCAGGTGTACAGCTGCACGGCGGTATCGGCTTTACCTGGGACCATGATATGCATCTTTATTTCAAGAGGGGCAGATATAACGATACTGCCTTTGGTGATGGAAATTATCATAAAGAATGGATAGCCAGGAAGCTGGAAACCAACATAATGTAACCTTGTACGGAACTTAGAACTAAAAAAACCGGGCGGCTTCTATTTAGTCGACCCGGTTTTTGTTTGGTATTAATCCATTTTTCCCGTAGAGCAAGCATCCCTGCTTGCGGCGTTGTTACGTTCCCATCAAGCAAGCGTCCCAGTGTGGGCTGTTCTATCACAGGCATGCCGGAATTGCGCAAACTTTATTTATTTTGATTTAAATGCTGGTAATAACCGATTAACTTACTCGCCGCCACGGCAGCCCGCGATACTGAAGGATAATAGGGTATTTTCAGCTGGGCAAATTTGACGGTGAGCTCGCAGGTATTTTTCCATCTCAGTTCCTGAGCAGGGTCATTGATATCCTTGATATCAGGGCTTCGATCGTTAATAAGTCCTAACAATGGTTTGTAGGCGTTAATTTGCTTATATTGCTCTAATAATTCATCAGGCGACATCTGTGCCCATGGGGGAGCTCCACCACCTCCATTACCTGCGGGACCTTTGTTATTCGGATTGGGCGGACGGTGCTGATGCGGCGGACCACCACCAGGAACGTTGACAGAAGATATAATCAGGTCGAAATTAGGATGCATTGCCATCATTTTCAAAAGCTGTTGGGGACCAAAATCTTCGTCGCCCATATTGATTGAAAAATCTGCCGGATTATTAATCCAGTCCCAGATTTGAATCCCCTTGTTTCTAAGCTCGTCCCTGATTTCCTGAGGAAGAGATATGACATCCAGTCCGGCTTCTTCACACGCATCTGCAGCCAGAACGGTTGCTCCTCCAGCGCCAGCGGCGACTCCGACTCTTCGGCCGGTTATCGGAGGTAGAAAGTAAAATGAAACAGCTACGTCTACCAGTTCATCGATATTACTGACTGAAATAGCTCCCGACTGACTGACAGCTGTCTTCCAAATCTCTGTGGAACCAGCCAGGGAAGCGGTGTGAGAGGCTGTCGCCCGGGTGCCTGCATTGCCGCGACCGCCCTTGATGATGATAACAGGTTTTTTCCTGGTAACTTCACGAAGTAGATTGAAAAATCTCGATCCGTTTTTAGGACCCTCGATGTACATCATGATTACTGTTATTTCCGGATCGTTGGCAAAATATTCCAGGAAATCGCACTCGTTGAAGTCGATTGCATTACCGTAACTGATCGCTTTGTTAAACAGTGCACCTCTCTGAGCTGTCTTACTAATGATTTCGCCAGCTGCCTGTCCGCTTTGGGATGCCAACGCAACCGATCCCGACTCCTTAGGGAAGTGGTTTTGGAATGAAATTCCCATCTTGGGGTAGTAAACACCCATGCAGTTTGGACCAATTATACGCACGCCGCCTTCTTTAGCGATACGTAATATCTGTTTTTCCAGGTCTGCAGCATCGCTCCTTCCGGTTTCGCTGAAGCGCGCAGTGAAAAGGTGAATACCTTTCACTCCCTTCTGCGCACAGTCCTGCATGATGCGAGGTATTTGAGGCGCCGGCGCTGCAGAAATTACAAAATCGACCGGTCCCGGAATGTCTTTGACAGTCGGGTAGGCTTTAATCTTCATTACTTCGGTGTACTTGGGATTAACGGGGTAAAGCGCACCCTTGAATCCGAATTCTATCAACGTTGAAAAATACTGCGAACCGCGACCGTCGTCAGAAGCTCCGACCACTGCAATTGACCGCGGTTCGAGTACTTCTGTGAGTGAATACTCAGACATAAAATCCTCCAATTTAATTTTCAGAGAGGTTAAACACAATCAATGTGAATGTCTGTTTAGAACTGCGGAGCCTGGAGCTTCCTGATGTCCACTGATCTGATGGTGCGGGCTTGATTTATACGAAATGCCTGTTTTTAACAAGCCGGGATTACAGTTGTACAATCAGCTATCCAATGCTGCTATATTCCGCTCGTTCTTATCCTGAAACTTTAACCTCTCAAAGAATAACTGTTATCTATTATACCAATATCGGCGCAAATTGTTAAAATTCAGCACCGATTTATTGTGTAAACTTATTCAGGTCAGCTCGCAGCAATATCAAAGAGATGGTACACTTGAGAAAAAATGAAGAGCATGCTTGTCGTCACAAGCCTCCGTGCTTGTGATTTGCGAACTGAAAATCTGTTCGACCCAGGAGCCTAAGAGGATAACCGATATATGTTGGGACTATTAATTTTCATGGTTTTCCTGGCATTTATCCTGGCATTATGGGAAATCCAGATAGAAGGTAAAGACGGCTGGGCTGCAAAGCTCCCGGGCTGGCGTATAGATAAAGGTCGGCTTATGAAACTGACAGGCGGACGGCCGCTGACCGGGTATCATGTGTACATGACCCTGTTTTTAATCAGCAGCGTGCACCTGCCTTTATTTTTCGTTTCATGGAGTTGGAGACTAGAATCACTTTTACTCGGTTTTTATGTTGGGATGGTTTTCCTGGAAGATTTCTTCTGGTTTGTTTTGAATCCACATTATGGAATAAAAAATTTCCGTAAAGGGAAAATATGGTGGCACAAAAGCTGGTGGGGACCGGTGCCGGCTCTATACTGGTTCCTGGTTTTAATAACCGCGGGGTTGTTATTTTTGGGAAAAGGTGCAATATAGCCACCAATCGAAGATTTCCTTATCTTCATTTTAAAGGTATACCTCATACAACAGTCTATCCAGGGAGCACGTAAGTTTATGGAGCCCAATGGATTAATTCGACCTGAGTCGGGGTTATTTGGGAACTATAACCGCCCAGGTGTCCGTATTGCCCGCCGTATTCAAATTTGCCGGTTATCCTGACTTTTCCATAACGTTCTAACGGTCCCATCATCGATTGCTGACGTAACTGGTTATAAACATCGATCGGGATGCCGCCGTTAACCCACAACATCTTGCCTTCAGGAATAAGGTGACCTTCAGCATACCCGGATGACTTCAGACCTTCGGCTATAACTTGAATCTCAAAACCGCTAAAATAATATCCCTGAAGTACAATTTCTTTGCTGTTGTATGAACCAGGATTGGCGAATAGCTGATCGAAAGTCACTTCACGCGGTCTAGATGGGTTGCATACGGTAGTTACTGATAACAAGATCAGTAAGAACACCAGGCATGACATAAAACGGAAATGCTTTATCAATTTCATATTCTTTATACCGTTGCTTTGCACCTGCAGCTTGTTTTCAATAATAGCATAGCTCATGTATTTAGATACCATCTAAAAACCGATTACGTAAAACATACGATGTAACTTTGAAACCGATAATTTAAAATATAAAGAAGTAAGATATTTTTCCGAGGAAAGAAGATGAAGGTTGAAGGAATCAACAAGGTATGTGTGCTTGGCGCTGGAACGATGGGATTACAAATATCGTTGATGTCTGCCCGCGCCGGATACGAGGTCATAGTTTTTGATGCGGCAGAGGATGCTTTAAAACAGGCGCCCCTCCGACATAAGCAAATTGCACAGTGGATCGAACAATCAGGTAGGTTCAAATTTCCAAACCTGCATGATATCCTCTCGCTCATCAGCTATACTTCCAGCCCCACAAAGGCGGCGCAATATATCGACTTCTTGAGTGAATCGGTGCCGGAACAACTGGAGCTAAAAAGAAAAATACACAGTCAGTTCGAGAGTCTTTGCCCGGCGCACACCATAATGACCACGAACACATCATCGCTTCTAGTGAGTGACATCGATGTCGTATTAAATCGGCCGGAGCAGTTCGCCGCGATGCATTTTCACAGTGGAATGGCTCCGCTGGTCGATATCATGCGCGGCAGAAAAACGTCCGAGAAAACAGTCAAAACTATCCAAAAATTTGTACGCAGTATTGGCATGGTGCCGATGATAATGAAGAAAGAGAAAGCCGGTTATCTCCACAATTCAATACTAATCGCGCAGCTCAACGCCGCTCTGTCGCTCGCGGCGAATGGCTATGGCGAACCCTATGATATTGACCGGGCATGGATGCTGGTCACCGGACAACCTTCAGGACCCTTTGCCGCCATGGATTCAATAGGAATAAATGTTATTTATGACATGGCTAAAAGCGCCAGCGAAGCCGAATTTCCAGATAAAAATAAGATGGCTGCATTTCTTCAATCGTATATTGATCGAGGAGAGCTTGGGGTTAAGACAGGAAAAGGTTTTTATACATATCCAAATCCCGCTTTTTCTAAGCCAGAATTTTTAGACGTAAAAGACGAGTAGCGAATAATATTAACAATTTTTCAAACGTATGTCCACCATCTGTAAATGTAGTAAGGTTGGACAATCTTCATACGACCACCCACACCCTAACCCTCGCCCTTGACGAAGGGCGAGGGGACAATTACAAGAGGGCTCCGCCCTCTTGCACTCCTGGCTTAAGATTTCAATTGTTACTTCTGGAATAGGGCTAAATGACTGGTCTAGGAGTTTTATGTAATTATTTTCTAGCTAGGCTATTACCCGCTTTTCTTTAAACTTCGCTATGTCTTCCCAGGAGTATCCGAGTTCCAACAGTATCTCTTCGGTATGCTGGCTGAATTCGGGCGCCGGTAGACGGTAGGTTGCCGGCGTCTCGCTCAGATTAACGGGGTTCGCGATTATTTCCATCTTTCCGTGGGTGGGGTGTTCAACCGGCACGAAATATTTATTGGCTCTTGCCTGTACATCCTGAGTTACTTCGCTGATTTTTTGCTGCACTGCATATGGAATCCCAGCGTCTGTTAATATGGGCTTCCATTCATCGATGGTTTTGGTGGAAAAAGCCTCTTTCAGTATATAAAAGAGGTCGGAATGGTTAAGAAATCGTGTCTCTTGTGTGTTAAAGCGGGGATTATACTCCAGTTCGGGACGTCCGATTGCTCTGCACATTTTACTCCAGTATCTTTCAGGCTGCAGGCAATTTACATAGACAACGCGGTTCTCTTTTGTCCAGTACGCAGTTGCCATCGGATTGGGTATTGTGGACCTCCCAAGCTCAGATAGCTCAGTAAACGTCTCATTGATACGGGCAATCAGGTCTTCAATTTTCTTTGCAGTTGGGTTGTCAGGCGATGGCGGAGGTAAATCCGGATTCGGGTCCTTGAAATCCCGTCCCGTTACCAATGCCCCGGAAATGTCAAACGATAATTGATATATGCCGGTGTGGAGTAAAGAAACTTCGACTTCCTGTCCCTCGCCGGTTTTTTCACGATTATAAAGTGCGGTCATTATACCTGAGAACAAAGACATTCCGGCAACCGTATCACCGAAGCCAGCCCGGAAACCGATTGCGGGCATTCCTGCGGGAGTAAGCGCATAAGCGGCGCCGCTGCGATACCAGTGCACCGTCTGGTCGTAGGCGGGAAGATTCCTTTCCGGACCTTCTTTTCCTAATCCGGTTACCGAGCCGTAAATTAGCCGCGGATTTATCTTTTTAAGTGTCGCGTATTCCAGCCCAAATTTTTCACGTTCCCAGAGCCGGAGATTGGTAGTAAAAACATCGGCCGACCTTACCAATTTGTATATAATTTCTCTGCCGGTCTCACTACCGAGATCAAGCGTAAGACTCTTTTTGTTCCTGTTCCACGCTTCCCAGTTGTAATCGATGTTGGAAGCAACGCTGCTCCCTCCCCCAACCCCGGCTAAATAACCGCGCCATGAATCACCGTGCTCCGGGTTCTCTACGTGAATAACTTCGGCGCCAAAGTCGGCAAGATGGCGCGCGGCAACCGGTACTGCGATCACCTGCGAAACATCGATAACTTTAATTCCTTCCAGCGCCATTTTCATCCCAATCGACCCCCGCTATCATTCCGCTTTGAGTAATTCAGCACCTGCAAGCGCTAGCGTCTCATTGACTCCATCCTCGATGGTTGACGCCCGGGCATCACGGAATATCTTCTCGATAACGAAATCTTTAGAAAGTCCAAATCCACCGAAAATCTGGACTGCCATGCTGGCAACTCGGAAAGCTGTCTCGGTAGCCAGTATTTTCGATGCGATTGAATAATGGAGCGCAGGTGTTCTCGATTGGGCATTATACATCACCACTCGACGTGAAAATGAACGTGCAGCCTCAACCTGCATGAACATATCAAATAGCCTTGACTTCACACTTTGATGCTCGATAATTGGTTTACCGCCCTGGATTCTTTTCCTTGCATACACCAGAGCTTCGTCTAGAGCGGAGCGTGCCGTGCCTGCGAAAGTCGATCCCATGTTAGCATTAGCTCCGGCCAGGGTGTTGTGAATTACAATTTTATATATCTGCGGACTGCTGAAAACCATGTAGTCGGCAGGGATCCTCACCTCATCGAAAAATATCTCTCCCTGGTTCAAGGCGCGCTGCCCCAGCTTGTTGAGTGGTTTTCCCTTTGAAACCCCGGGAAGGTCGAGCGGAACAACGGCAACGCCGCAATTTTCTATACCTACGCAGGGTTCAATCCCGAGAAAAAGTCCGGCATGAGTCGCAATCGTACCGTTGCTGACCCAGGCTGCTTTCTGACCCGAGATTATATATTCATCACCTTTCTTTATAGCCTTCACTTGCGGAATTGCCTTTGGATCACGTGCGTGCTCTGCATTAAAGTAAAGTAAGTCCGAACCGTGCTCCGGTTCTGTAATTGCCCAGCATCCGACGTATTTCGCTTCATTATCTTCGCAAAATTTACGAACGAGTTTCTTTAACTCGGCATTAGGCGATAGTGCCGCAAAACCGAAGGGGAAAGAAGTAACGCTTAAACTAATTGCCAGGTCAGAAGCTGCATAACCCATCTCCTCGGCGATTAAAGCGGAGACCAGAGGATCATTCATTCCCAACCCCCCGTATTCTTCCGAGAAAGTCCTCCTGTGGTAACCAATTTTATATGCCTGGCGTAGTACATCCCAGAGAATTGAATTCTCAGTTATCACATCCTCAGGATTGGCCAGTTTATCCAGTTTGATTGATGCAGGCCGGAAGACATTCATAAAAAAGCGTTTCGCTTCATCCCGCATAGTCCTTTGTTCTTCAGTCAAATTGATATCCAGGTCTACCAATCCCATTGTTATACCTCCAACTAAATCATAGATTTATAAAGGACAGCATTAGTCTCTTTAAAAACAGGTGAGTATACTCTACCATAAATCAGGGATATAAACAGTCCATAAAAAAATTACGGGGAAGTAAAAATTACTTCCCGTTTTTCAATAATAATTGGGTTCGGCAGCCATTAATATGAGAGTCTATTTATTTGATCTTAGCTGCTTCGTGGAGGGGTTAATTAAGATTAATCCCATCACTATCTCGGTCTGCAATTTTATATATTTATCCAGGGTAAAGAAGTTGCGCAGGAACCACCTTCTTAAGCCCCAATCAAAACCCTGCATAACAATGTTGTGCGCTACCAGAATAGGACTCTTTACTTTGAATACCCCTTCCGATGCACCTTTTTTAATAAGTTTTTCAAAGAACTGGATGTAGTCTGCTTGAGATTTAAGAAGTGTATGACGGTCTGCGGCGGAAAAGTTTATTAATTCGCGGTTGTAAAAGATATTGTTGTCGGTTGCATCGTTACACCAAGTATAGTAGATCTTTATACACTCTTTGAGAGCATCGACTGTGTTAATTTTGCCTAAATCCTTGAGGAAATCTTCTATAAAAGCGACGGTTGTATCAAGAAGTAGTAAGTGTAAGATATCGTCCTTGGAACCGATATAGCGGTATAATGCGCCTTCGGTCATACCGCAGGATTTAGCGAGTTCGCGAATCGTTGTCCTATCATATCCTTTTTGGAGAAATAGCTTTAACGCTTGTTTAACGATGAGCGATCTTCGTTCTTTGACTAGCTCCCCGTTTGTGGAGTATGTGCGGATGCTTTTTGGCATGATATCCGTCTCCTGACCTGGAGAATGGTTAATGATTAATCGACATATACTTGGAACAGATTATAAACACTTATGAATCATCCGTCAAGATTCGTTCAAAGTTGGGGAGTATTATCGTGCGCAATTTCAGGAGTAATTTCTGGAGAAAAAAGGAGCGGGGAGACACTGTGTCTCCCCGCTCCTTTTTCATTGACTGGTAGCAGGTAACTATTTAATGGTTTTACCAGTAACTTGTTTGTAGATGGTCGGATCTATCCACCAGAATTTAAAGAGTTCATCGGTACCCATTTCAGCGGTAAGACCCATGTTAAGTTCGCCAATATACCCTTTGATGTACGGCGCCCAGAAACGGCTGCCGACCTGGGTGGGTAAAGGTATTTCCCAGACTAACGCATCCTGGCGAAGATATTCAGCCTTCATTAATTTGCTGGCCTCTTCTTCATCAGTAATTGCTGACCATTTCTGGAAAGCTGTGACGGCTTCCTGATCAACCACCTTCGAGAAGTTGTAGATCGATCCTGCTACACCGCCGTGAGCCCAACCCCAACATGACTGCGGCGAACCGTTCCCCCAGTACGAGTAAATCATTGAAGGATACGTTCCGCCATAAATCAATGATGTGTGAGTGGCACCTTCGACGACCTTGATATCGGCGGCAACACCGATCGATTTCCACTGCTCGACCACCAGTTGAAGCTGGTCCTGGTCGACCGGGCTTTGATAGATGACTACTTCAGCCTTCATAGATGGATATCCGGCTTCAGCTAACAGCTTTTTAGCTTCATCAGGATGGTATTCATAAAGCTTTTTAACATCTGCTGGCATCTGAGCAAAAGGTGTATAGCCGGCCAGGTTACTGGGTAAGACAGGCCAGGCATCAATGATAGCATTACCTCTGAAATAATCATTGATGATTGCTTGCCTGTCAATTCCCATGGCAAGCGCCTGTCGGACTTTAACGTTCTTGAATGGTTCTATGTCAGTGCGCATGAAGATGACGTTAGCGCCGGTTGGTGACATGGTTTTCGATATTAGTTCGGGATTACTCTTTTTCAGACCGTCGGCTTTGTCCCAGGCAACTCCCAGCATGTCAATCTTGTGGGTACGTATTGACGCAAGTTGTGTGGCTTCATCGATGATAATTATGCCGCGCAGCTTATCAGCGTAAGGGAGTTTGTTCTTGGGATGAAGCGGATCAGACATCCAGTAATTGTTATTACGCGTCCAGGTAACCGAGCCTCCGGATACACTATCGGTGACGATCCAGGCGCCGGTACCGCAGGCGTTCTTCCAGTCGTTCATGTCGTAGGTGGCGGATTCTTTAGGTAACACGAACAACCAGCTGCCGATATCAACAATGCCGCTGTAGGCTGTAAATAACCTGTATTTAACCGTATAGTTGGTCGTTGCTATCATGTACGAGCTAGCGGCGAAGGGATAATTGATGCTTTTAAGTTCCGCAATCCAATCATCGATTTCCTTGTCGGTTCGGCCATTCTTTTTTGCAGTATCTTTCCAGGTCTGCAGTCCCGCCGTATCAGTCCAGTCCACAAATCCGTATGCGGTAAATCGCGGGTCTTTCTGACCTCTCTGGAAAGTGTAGACGACGTCGGCGGCATTCATTTCTCGGCCTCTAGCCGGTAATTTATCCTGGAAATATACGCCGTGTCGGATGTTGAATGTCATTTCGGTTAAACTTACTACTTCCCAACTTTCGGCTAGACTACCAGCTCGCCACTTGGTCGGGATATGCGAGCCGGTAAATGGATTTTCCTTGGTACCCTGGGGACCCTTTGCCCAATCGGCGGATATCAATTTATCGTAGGTCACGTTGCCTACCCAACCGCCAACAGCCGAGATGATTGGGTCGAAGTAATCATTTGCCTTGTAATGACCAAATACGAAACTAATTATTCCACCGTATTGCGGCTCGGTACTGGGTGTGGTTGGTGTTGTAGTACCGCCACCCGGGGTTGTAGTGCCTCCGCCTGGTGTGGTGACTTCACCGGTGACAGTAGAACCACCGGTTGTTGTTTCTTCTTCTGTGGTGCTCGTGCAAGCGGTCAACAGCGTCGATACAACCGTGACTACTATCACCCCGAGAAACAAGAACTTCTTTAACATACTTTCTCCTTCTTTTTATTTTTTATCAACTGCGGCCAATATATACCGGCATCTTTATTATTAACGTCACATCCTGCACCTCCCAATTATTGATAGTACGGTGTTCGATCCAATACAAGACTTTAATTCTTTTCTAGGCTTTTTGTTTTGCCTTTTCTCTTTTTACAGCCCTGGCATACCTGCCTACACCGCCCCTCAATCTCGGGTCCAATAGGTCTCTCACAGCATCACCCCACATATTAACCCCATAAATAACGATTGTAAGTATTAATCCTGGGAAAATAGCCAGCCACCACGCTTCATACATAAAGCGTCGGCCTTCAGCAGAGAGCATTCCTCCCCATGTTGGTGTCGGCGGTGGTAAGCCTAAACCGAGAAAGCTCAAACCTGCTTCTGCCATAATGTTACCGGCGATAGAAACACTGAAGATGATAACCATCATAGGAAGTATGTTAGGAAAAACATGGCGGCTGAGCATATGCCAGAGTCCGCTGCCAATTGAACGGGCTGCATCCATATAGACGTTCTCACGAATAGATATTACGCCGCTTCTAACCACCCTAGCCCATTGAATGCCGCCATTGATACCCATAATCAGAATCAGCTGTACCAGCCCGGGACCCAGTACTCCAACTAATGTAATGAGAATGACAAGTGAAGGTATGCTTATTGCTACATCGACGACTCTCTGAACGAGAACATCGAACCATCCACCGAGATAGCCGGAAATGAGACCGAGAAGAGTGGCAACCAGAACGTTTACCAGGCTTGCGCCGAGTCCAACATATAGAGATACACGTCCGCCATAAATAATGCGGCTTAACATATCCCGGCCAAGGTTATCAGTCCCAAAGATGTGTCTTATCGAAGGTCCCTGTAATCTATCGGGCAAATTACTGACCACCGGATCATAGGGTGAAATAACGTTCGCAAATACGGCGCAAAAGAGTAACAAGACGACCACGATTGCGCCAAATGTTCCCAGTGGTTTTTCTCTAATCAGTCTTCTAAAGAAGTCTGCAACTGGGGAGTATTTCTTAATCTGTTTTTGCCCGGATGCCTGCGCAACAGCTGTCATTCTCTATACTCTCTTTCCTATTACTTGTAACGGATCCGCGGGTCAAGCCACGCATAACTCAAATCAGTCATCAAAATAGTAAATAAGCCAACTGAGCTAAATAATGCATTTATACCAACAATGTAAGGGTAATCACGTGTGAAGACTGCATCTACAAAAAGTCGGCCCATTCCTGGAATATTAAATATTTGCTCCATAATTACAGCGCCGCCAATCAAAACGCCTATCTGCCCTGAAATAATGGTTACGACCGGGATAGCGGCGTTCTTTAGAACATGACGGAGAAGAATCACCCGCTCTCGAAGTCCTTTTGCCCAGGCTGTACGCACATAGTCCTGCCTGAGTACATCTAACATGGTAGTACGCAGCATCCTGACAGTTAAGCCTGCCATACCAAATCCCATGATCGCTGCCGGAATTAAGAATTGCTGCAGATTGAGTCCCAGGTTTTCCGACATAGGAATGTACCGTTCCGGCGGGGACCACCCCCACCAGATCGATGGAAAGACCATAACCATCGTAGCCAGCCAAAAACTTGGGACAGCGACCGCTATGATAGAAATACTGCGGGCAATATAGTCGCCGATGCTGTCCTGTCGTATAGCCGCAAGGATGCCTATTGGGAAAGCAACGATTTGCGCGATAATAAAAGCGAAAATTCCGAGTTCAAAGGTAATGGGCAACCTCGCCATGACGTCCGCCGTGACGCCTTTCTGCGTCCAGAGAGATTTACCCATATCGCCGCGAAAGAGACCGGACAGCCAGTTCCAGTATTGTTCATATACCGGTTTATCGAGGCCGATCATATGTCGTATGGCCTCGACGTCTATCTGCTGTTGACCGGCTTGTTCGTGTGAGTGCTGTAGCACCATGAGTTCAATGACGTTACCCGGCATTAAACGTATGATTAAAAATACGAAAATTGTTAATAGCAAAAAGGTGGGTATCAATAGAAGTACTCTTCTAATAATGTAACTTCCCATTTATACCCACCTCCGGCAATCAACTAGAAGATATTCGTGTTTATTTTTTCTTTTTCTTTTCCATCAGTTGATTAACTAATACATAACTCATGACTAATTCAGTCTGGAGTTTAATATAATTATCGAGGGTAAAGAAGCTGCGGAGAAACCACCTTCTTAAGCCCCAGTCAAAACCCTGCATAACGATGTTATGGGCGACCAGGAGAGGACTCTTTGCTTTAAATACTCCTTCTGAAACACCTTTATTAATTAAGTTTTCAAAAAATTGGATATAATCTGCTTGAGATTTTAAGAGTGTCTGGCGGTCTGCGGCGGAAAAGTTTATTATTTCGCGGTTGTAAAATATGTTCCGGTCCGCTGCATCATTACACCAGGTGTAGTAAATATTTATGCATTCCTTAAGAGCGTCGGCCCTGTTAACATCGCCTAATCCCTTCAGAAAGTCTTCGATAAAATTGACGTTAGTGTCGAGAAGCAACAGGTGTAAAATATCGTTTTTGGAACCGATATAACGATAAATAGCCCCCTCAGTCATTCCGCATGATTTGGCGAGTTCGCGAACAGTCGTCCTGTCATAACCTTTTTCAAGAAAGAGCCTCAGTGCATTTTCGATGATGAGAGCCCTTCGGGCTTTGACAAGCTGCCCATTTCTGGAATAGGTCCGGATGTTCCTTGGCATAATACCCGCCTATACTTATTATAATGAGTGAAGGCTCACTCATTCAAGCCAACTGATTATAGATATAAATTCAGGTATCTGTCAAGACTCTATAAAGGTTTTCCCCCGACCTTCTTGGCAAGTTTAAATTCTTTTGCTAGAATGAGTGAAGGTTTACTCACTCGGCATTATATTGTTGGTTTTCTGATTTGTCAATAGGTAATTATATGTGGTTTTCTGTTCATAAAAATCAGTATTTAACGCAATAAGAAGAACCGAAGTAAGTCCTCTGTGATAATACGAGGTAATAAATGAGCCTACCCAATGCGCTCAAGCGACGTCCAGAACTCGACTGGCTGAGGATCATCATCGTTGCGATGCTCGTCCCGTTTCACACGGCGATGACCTTCGCGCCCTATTCGTGGTACCTGCGTAATGAGCAGCTTAATCTCGCCGCTCAGGGGCTTGTAAATGTACTCGATAAATACCACATGGAGATGCTGTTTCTCATAACAGGAGCGGCATTATTTTTCTCGCTTGATGTCCGCACTATCAAAGGTTTCATATTGGAACGGTTTCAGCGATTGGCGATACCCCTCATCTTCGGCATGCTTTTCATTGTGCCGCCGTGCTACTGGATAGCTGCTAAGCAGTTCAGTCATTACGATGGCTCTTTATGGGAATTTTATCCACTGTTCTGGAAACAAAACTTGATTCCATTCCAAAACGACTTTAGTCCCGGTGCTCTCTGGTTTCTCTGGTACCTGGTTTTTTATACGATTGCCCTTTCACCTGTTTTGATATTCATAAAAAGGAAGCTAAGCCATGGATTCTTTAATAAATTATCGATGCTTTTCGAAAATCACCTGGGTATATTTGCGCTGGTGATTCCTATCGCCCTGGTGCAAATATACTCGCAGTGGGTTATCACCGGTGATTTTCTCGTGTTGTATTATGTTTTATTTTTCATATATGGCTTCTTTTTGTTTTCGGCTCCGGGATTTGAGAAAGGCTTGATCAGAAGTGGACCTGCCGCAATCGTGATAGCTATAATCACAATGGTGTTATTTTTACTGCTTATATTCCCTACGTGGGACAAATCTATTCTAGGTCCTGAGTTCTGGACGAGTTTGCATGGTGAGAGGGGAAGTGCCGGATTTATTATTTTCCAGATCCTGATAAGTTTATGCACCTGGAGCTGGATTGTCAGTTTGCTTTATCTTGCCCGTAAATTCCTCAATTTCTCTAATCGGTTCAGTGCCTATGGAAATGAGGTCGTACTTCCGTTTTACGTTGTGCATTCGACCTCTATTGCTTTGATCGGGTGGTGGGTCATTCACTTACCCTGGGATGTATTACCCAAGTACGCTTTAAATGTAGTGCTGGCATTCCTGGCAACCACTGGTTTCTGTGAGCTGATAAGACTAACAAATATTACCCGGTTCTTAATGGGTATGCATATAAGGACAAAAACAGATCAACGAGTAACAATTAATCAAGTAAATAGTAAGTAATTTCGGACACCATGAGGTTTTTGAGATATTAAATTCGCGGTCATTTTAAGCCAAAAAATGAAGCAAATTTGGATTACCTACACCTGAAAATTAACTTGACAAAGATGGTACCCGCTTTTATAATTTCCAGTGAGTGAAGGCTCACTCATTATAACGTATACAATTATGGATTATGATATCGCATAAGGAGAATCAGGATGGATGATTTGATACCTTCAGGCTTGATGCTGCCGATTCACTTCGGGACCAGATTTTCTAAACCGTTTGTTGGGCCGGGGGGCGGCTATCGCGATGTTACTACCTTGTCAGTTACTTACTTGACTGATAAGAAAATCCTTAATAAATACCTCCCTGAATGTTTTGAAATCGTCAACGAACCCTTAGTAAAAGTGTATTATTCCAATAACCGGGATATCGAATGGCTGGCGGGAGCAGCTTACAATATCGTTGGTGTGGATGTCCCGTGTGTTTATAATGGAAAGGAAGAACACATGGAGGGCAAGTATTGCCTGGCATTATGGGAGAACCTAACTGACCCTATTTTGACCGGAAGGGAATTGCAGGGTATACCCAAAATATATGCCGAGATAGAAGACCACATTAAAACAGAAGGTGAATGGCGGACCTGCGCACACTATCGCGGGCATAAGATTGTTGATATCACGATCAAAGAAATCCGCCCGATGACCCACGAAGAAATAGAAGCAAGAAGAAAGCTTCCGGGAAAAGACTGGTTTGGCTGGAAATATTTACCGAAAACTGGTGAGCCTGGTGCTGAGGTAAGCTACCCAACTTTGTATCCACTCGGTGACGCGACCTGGGAGGCAATCTGGGGTGAGGGAAAAGTAGTATGGAATCATCTTATCTGGGAACAAAACCCGACCCAGTTTCATATTGTAAATGCGCTTGCCGATCTCCCAATTATTGAATACAGGGAAGCCACAATATCCAAAGGCGGTTACCCACCCCCGGCTGATTCTTGGTGGAAACCACCGCCTCCCGCCGGACCCCCAAGAATTTGGCGGCGACTCCGTTAGTCTTATAATTAAAACAGGAAGGAGTCTGCATTCTTTATGAGCATTCCCAGTTTATCGCTGGCTGGAAAGGCTGCTCTGGTAACCGGTGGAAGACGTGGCATCGGTGAAGCTATCGCACTCACACTCGCTGAGGCTGGCGCAGATGTTGCAGTGGCTGATTTAGTTGTGAGTACCGGCGAACTGGCTGAAGTGGCAAAAAAAATAGAGCAGCTCGGCAGGCGAGCTCTTTATATCCAGGTCGATGTTTCCAAGCAGGAAGAAGTCGAAAAGATGGTGCAAAACGTGGTCAACTCATTCGGCACCATCGATATTCTTGTCAATAATGCAGGGGTCGGGCACGGAAATGCCCCGGACGAGCCGGAAAAGTTCGAAGCCATGATGCAGGGATCGGCTGAGAGAGCCATCCGGGTTATGAATGAGTCCATTATTACGAATCTGTCCAAGGAGGAATGGGAACAGACCCTTGCTATAAACCTTGGCGGGTGCTATCTTTGCTCGCAGGCGGTCGCAAAAATAATGATCGAGCGGAAGAAGGGCAGCATCATCAATATATCTTCGATCATGGCATTCGCCGGGGGAAGATCTCTGATGTCCCCGTATAATGCTTCTAAAAGAGCTATCGTATGGTTTACTGAAGGACTTGCCAGCGACTTGGCGAAGCACCATATTCGTGTTAATGCAATTGCGCCGGGTGGTATTATGACGGAAATGATGCGGTATATCTGGGCGTTTCCGGAACGGTTGAAAAATATCGAGACGAATATGCCGTTAAGCAATTCATTATTATCCCCGAACGCATGCGCTCAAGCGGTGTTATTTTTTGCCTCCGATCTTTCTCAGTTCGTCACCGGGCAAACTATCTCAGTAGACGCAGGTCTATCGGTCACTCAACCAATGTGATGCCATATTTTTAGAGTTACTGGCAAATGGGGCGTAGGAGGGATTACATGATACGTTTTGTCCATCTGTTCAACTACGCCGAAGGTGTGTCCGAAAAAGATGGTGAGACCTGGTACTTCGAAAAGCATGTCCCCCAGGTGAAAAAATTACCCGACATTATCTGCTATCGGTCGTGGAAACAAGTTGATGTTGGTCTTCCTTTTCCGAGCAATGGACTGCCTACGCCTTTCAACCAATTTGTAAGACGGACCGAACTCTGTTTCGGAAACGAGAAAGTTGGAGTCCAGACAGTAATGAGCCATCCCGAATTCTGGCAGCCTTCGCAAAAGGGAGTGCCCGGTTTTAGAGAGTTCGAATGTATGTTCCTGAATGAAGAGCCTGAGTTCAACCTGTTGCGAGACGCTCCGCCGCAACATTATAAATACATAACACTGCCGCTCTTATGGCCTAAAGGTAGACCACAGGTTGATGAAAACGAAGAAATCTTTATCGACAGCTACTGTCTGCGGTATGCGCCAGGGGTTTCGTGGGCGGAAGGTGAAGATTGGTACCTGGGGCATCATACCCGTGAAGGCAAACAATTACCCGGGATGAAACATTACATGACCTGGAAGACAATTCATATCCCAGAGCAGCCCGACTTACCATTGAAACCGAATAAATGGGCGCGTTTGACAGAGCTTGGAATGAGCCCGAATGCATTTAGATCAACCATGATAAATGATGATACGCGTGTCCGATTTACGCCGCCGACAACAAGGCCAATGGGGGTTATCGAGTGGGCGCGGGGAGGCTGGCTTAATATTTCGATTAAACTCGATCAGTCTGATGACCTGCTTAAATAATAAAACCGTGATATGATTTAACCGTAATATTTTGATATGAAGAGGAGCTGACTATGGCAGGAAAAGGGCGACTAACAAAAGATAAATTTAGTACCAACATGCCGGTCGATGCTCCGTTGTACAGTCAGCCGCCTATCTACTACAAAAACGTAGAGGCTCTATCTTTTACATATGAGACCGATGAAGATGCCGTATTAGACATTCTCCCCGAGGGACTGGAAGTTACGGGTCCGGCAATCGCAACAGTTTTGATAATCAAATATCCCTTTAGCACATTAGGTCCTTATGATGAGGCTATTTTGGGTGTGAGCTGTACATTCAGGGGTAAACCCAGGTTCTATATTCCACATATTGTGGTGCATTCCGATATTCCTTTCGCAGCAGGACGTGAAATCTGGGGTTATCCTAAAAAATTTGCACATATTACCCTCGAAAAAGAAGGAGACCTTATCATCGGAACAATGGAAAGGCCGCGCGGAAATCGCATTTGCACTGCCGTGGTTAGACCTGAAAGACCTTTAAAAATTGTTGAAACAGAAAAAATACCCGGGATATCTCTCCGTGTAATCCCAAATCCGGACGGGAGTTCTATCCCGTCTCTTGCCGAACTAATAGAGGTCCCTCCTGAAAGTACGACCATCGAAGCTTATTCCGGTGTAGGATTTCTTCAATTTAACTCCGTGTCAACCATCGACCCATGGCACAAATTTAAGGTAAAGAACTTGCTAAGTGCCGTTTACCGCAGATATGATAATGTCCTTCACCCGGGTAAGGTTGTTAAAAAATACAATTATTAGTCCAATTAACCATAAAAGAGGTAAGAAAACGATATGGCAGAACAAGAAAAAGCTAAATCGCCAAAACGCATTCCGGTGGTGAGGACCCTGAAGCTTTCCGAGGACGGCACTCGGGGAGTATTTATCGGTAAGCGCTGCCGTAATTGTCACGAATACCTGATGGGTAATCCTGTTTTCTGCCTGAACTGTTCATCTCAAGAATTCGATTCTGTGGAATTCAGCACCGAGGGAATTTTACGAACATATACAGTCATTTATGTACCGCCACCCGGATGGAAAGGCGATGTCCCTTACATCCTCGGCTCGGTGGAACTCCCAGAAGGGCTTGAGGTAACCACCGAGATTATCGACTGCCCCAAGGAAGCGTTAAAAGTCGGTATGAAAATGAAATTGGTGATGAAAGTCGGAGGGCAGGATGCCGAAGGGAATGAACTCATCGTTCACAAGTGGCAGCCAGTAAATCAGGGGGTGAAAAAATGAGCGCCAAGCCAGCAAGAGAAGTAGTTGTCGCAGGTATCGGCTTACACCCGTTCGGACGGTTTCCGGAACGTTCTATTGAATCTATGGCAGGACGTGCAGTATTGGAAGCATTGAAAGATGCAGGTCTCACTTATCCCCAGATTCAAGCCGCATATTTCGGTCATGTCTACTTCCACGGAATGTCGATGGGCGAAGGTATTTTAGGCAGCTTGGGACTTACTGGAATTCCAATATATAACGTCGAAAATGCCTGTTCTTCCAGCTCGACTGCTTTTGAAATGGCGTATTGGGCGGTAGCGGCTGGGGTATATGATATTGTGCTCACATTCGGCGCTGAGAAAGTCCCCAGAGGACCGGTCTCGGTGACGCCTGAAGCGAGTCCAGCCCGCTTACTGGGTACCGACCATATGATGGCTTCCTATGCATTGCGGGCGCGTCGTTACATGGAAGAGTTCGGCGCCCCGGTAGAAGCTTTTGCACACGTGGCAGAAAAAGCCCACCGAAATGCCGTTCATAATCCTTATGCACAGTTCCAGAAAATTTTTACGATGCAGGAGATATTGGGTTCCCGTATGATCGCCGACCCATTAACCTTATACCAGTGCTGTCCTACTAGCGACGGCGCTTCAGCGGCAATAATCTGCGCGCGCAATGTTGCATCGAAATACAAGTTAAATGAAAAGAGGTTGGTGGGTATTGCGGGCATGGGTATTAAGACATCCGCTTTTGAAGATAGAAACGGAGAGCATATTATCACCCTCCGCACGGCAAAAGAAGCTTATGAAATGGCTGGACTTGGACCCAAAGATATCGATGTGGTACAGGTACACGATGCAGCGACCAATGCAGGCATATTCCAATTGGAAGGTCTTGAACTGGTGGAGAGAGGTAAGGGCTGGGTGGCTGAACTAGAAGGGCAAACAGAGATAAACGGGAAAATTCCAACAAATACCGACGGCGGTTTACAGGCAATGGGTCATCCGCTCGGAGCGACAGGGATCCGGATGCTCCATGAGCTTGTCACCCAACTAAGAGGCGAAGCGGGCGCCAGGCAGGTTGCCAATGCCAAAATAGGCATTGCTGAGAACAGCGGCGCCGGAGAAGTCTGCACCGTGATTATCCTGAAAAAATAGCGAGGACAGCATGGAGATTCTGGATTCGGGAATTGGGGAGCTTTTTCATGTACCTGATCCTGACGGGCACCGCGCGTACATTCGAGAGAATAAAAAGCGGGCGCTTGTCGATAAAGTGATGACCGAGCAGGAAGCAGTCAAAAAGTATGTCAGCGACGGCGATTATTTATGCTATGACTGCACTATGCTAATGCGAGGCCCGAGTTCGTTAGTAAGAGAGGTAATCAGACAGAAAAAGAAGAACCTGGGTCTCGGTGGTAGATTCACTTACATGATCGTTATTTTAATGGCCGCAGCCGGGTGCATCGACCGCGTTGATATCGGCTACATCGGTGTTGGTGCTGTGTTAAAGCGTATGCTTGATCAAGGTGTCAGGATTGCCGAATGGAGCAATTCAGCGCTCACAATGAGGTTGCTCGCCGGTTCACTCGGGATTCCCTTTATTCCGATTCGGTTTTTGGGTGGTACCGGAGCCTTCCATTATTCTGCTGCAAAGCTGGCGAAAGACCCCTGGGGTGATAAAGAGGTCGTTCTGGTACCTGCGCTAAATCCAGATGTCGGACTGATTCATGTCCACCAATGTGACATTTACGGCAATGCGCGGATATTTGGACCAAGTGTTTCGCCGCTGGAAATTGCTACTGCATCGAAAAAAGTGATTATCTCGACTGAAGAAATAATTGATACAGAATACATACGGCGTGATCCCGGACGTACATCGATCCCATATTACCTGGTAGACGCTGTTGTCGAAGCGCCGTTCGGGTCTCACCCGGGAGAAGTAGCCGGCGTTTATGCGAGTGATCCAGAGTCGATTTTCGAGATGTTCCGTGTGGCTGGCGATGCAACCGGCAAACAGATGGAACAATTCCTGGAAAAAACAATCTACAGCGTGGCTAATCATAAAGAATACCTGGAGAAAAGGGTCGGGCTGGAAAAGCTGCTTGCATTGAAGCGCAGAGCTACCATTAAACAAGGCTATTCATAATAACGGGAAGGTGTATGCTATGACCAGAGCAACAACATTCACTGAGGCTGAAGCTAGTTGCTGCGTTACCGCCAGGATGATTAAGCAGGATTGGGATAAAAGCTACTGGGTGGGGGGCGGCGGTACGCCTCTTATCTCGGCATTAATGGCTCAGAAACTTTATGTACCAAATCTCACCATAGCGCTTGAAGATGGAGTGATCGCTCCTCAGCCCGATATCCCCCTCGACCCGTTGATGGTATTTGTAAGCGCAAAAGCGAATTACCGTGCGGTTGCATGGACGACGATGAATACAGTGTGCAGTCATGCATCACTTGGGTTGTATGATTATGGAATTCTTCTTACTTTGCAGACTGACCCGTATGGAAATATCAACAGCTCTTTTCTGGGAGGCGACTTCTATCATCCGGCGCGGCGTTTCGGTGGCGCTGGTGGCGCAAACGAGATTGCCTCGATGTGCTGGCGAACTATTTTGCACTGCACGCAGGAGAAAAGGAAGTTCGTCAAGAAGATGGACTTTATCACTTCACCGGGGTATTTAGACGGCTCCCTGAGTGCGCGTGAAAAAGCCGGATTGCCTGCCAATACAGGACCATATCGCGTAGTGACACCCGAGGCTGTATTTGGATTTGACGAAGAAACGCGGTATATGAAACTCCTGGCAATTGCCGAATGGGTAGAAGTCAAAGATGTGCTGGAGAAAATGGACTTTGAACCGATGATTGCCTCTAAAGTAGAAAGATTAGAGCCGCCTACTGAAGAGGAATTACAGGTATTACGAGTTAATGTTGATCCAGGTGGTGGAACCATCGGTGAAGGAAAATGGATTAATCTTTAATTAGTTGCCGCAAGTGAGGTATATCTAAAAGGAGACAAGAACATGGCAATGACTGAACAGGAATTCAAAGAAATCTTCCGCCCCGAACATGTACATATGGGAAAGATGAAAGTTGATGTAGTAAAGTGTTCTGGATGCGGACTATGTGTTGATAACTGTATTTTCCGAACCTGGGAGATGGGAGATGACAAGAAACCACGCTTTAAAGAGGGTGTACCATGTTTTAGCTGCTATAACTGCATGGTAGCCTGTCCGAAAGATGCTATCTCTATAGAAGAATCATATCACGTGGATTCGGGATTCTGGAAGACTTATCCGAATCCACTGCCAGCTGTGAAGCCGTTGGAGCCGTATTCTGCTGACGGAAAACCAGACCAGTGGACCGAGGTCGAGAAGGTAATTTTGACGAGAAGAAGCGTGCGCAATTTTTCGAATAAACCGGTGCCAGAGACTCTTATTAGAAGGGTTATAGAAGCCGGACGATTTGCTCCGACCAGCGGGAATTGCCAGCCTTTCCAATTTGTAGTTGTGACTAAAAAAGCGCTCATCGATGAATTGAATGATATGTCTTTCAGAATCATAAACGGCATGTATAATGCTTATATGAGTGAGGAAGGCGTAAAGGCGATCGCTAAAGGATATGAAGCTGCGCCCAATCCTGGCGGGTGGGACCCGCGAATCATCCTAGGTGGAGTCGGAGCCAGTGTAGTAAAGAAAACTAATGCTGTACTGTTAGGAGCACCTGCTGTCATCTTGATCGCCGCCGACAGCCGTTCTATTGGGGGTCCACAAATCCAGGTTGGTATTAGCGGTCAAAATATGATCCTCGCCGCGAACTCCTTGGGGATTAAAGGTACATGGGTGGGTTTTGTAGCTTATTGCGGTGGAGTACCTTCTCTAATGGCGAAAGTAGGTATCCATCCCCCATTTACTTTGGTATCGTCTATTGTCCTGGGGTATCCGCGATTCAAACAGGAAGGCCTAGTTGCTCGAGAATTTCGCCCGATTACCTGGCATCGAGAAGGCTCGGAGACCCCCGAGGTTGAGGCATTTCCGGCTGTACCAGAATATACAGGCAAGAGGGTCCGCACTGCCGCTAAAAAATGATCAGCTAGTCGCGAGCTGTTGTCGGAATTAAAATGATCAAGCACGTATTCATAGGCTTCCTTGACAAACTCAACGGTCTTGAGGCGGTCAGATGGTATTTTCGGTATCACAGTAAGGAAGTCGTGAGGTACGTGGGACCCTGGTTGCGCCGCTACGAGACTTTCAAGTCTTTCCCGCCGCCTGTTGAAGCCAAACGTTTCGGGGTGGTTGGCGGTTTTATGACAGAGCTCTGGTATTCAAACATCAGCGATTTCATTGAGGCTGGAGCCGATTCAAAGATTTACACGCCACCTCCGGGAGGTTGGGGAGCTGCCTTGGGTCCAGTGACGATTGTTCCCGCGGTTCCCACTAACGATTTTTTAGGTAAGGAACCAATGCCGGTAGATAAAGGATTTCTCCGCTGGATTCGTGTGTTCAGATATCCAAGAGATGTCTCTTTAGCAGATGGAGAAAAATGGTATTTGGAATTCTTTTCAAAAGAAGTGAAACAACAACCGGGGCTATTAAAATACGTTAGTCACAGGCTCCTGGAAAAACCACCAATAAGGACTTCATGGCAGCGTGTTGAGGAACTGTGGTATGAAAATTTTGACTCATGGCAAAAAGCGGTTATCGATTCTCATCTCCATTACACATCACCCCCCTGGAGTAAACAAGAACCGTTTGTCGATATGGTAAGTGCTTTTCTCAAAGACAAACCGGATGTCGATTTTCTAAAAGATAATCCCCTTATTCCTTAACTTAAACGTAATGGTTCCTGTATATTTTAATTACTAAATCCCTTAATTTTGCCAGGGAATCCGCCAAATCCCGGAGTTCTTCATCAGACAAAAATATATAATTATTATATTAAACAATGATTTACCCGTTTTTCTCACCATGTTAAAATAGCTTGTCAAGTTGTCTCCGAGGAGGAAAACTAATGAAAATATTCGACCTCAGCGTTACTATTGAGCCGAAAGAAAAAGTGCAGGCTTTTGGAGTGGAAATAGAGTATCGCAGTCATGCTGCCGGCGGCAGGGAGATGCTGTCTATCTTTAGCTGCACCGAATCAGACCTCCCTGAGGGGATGGGCTGGACTGTCGAGCGGTTGGCAATCGCCACTCACGACGGCACTCATGTTGACGCCCCCTGGCATTATGGACCGACATCGGGTGGGAAAAAAGCCCGGACAATTGACGAATGCCCGATAGAATGGTTCTATGGCGATGGCGTCGTTCTGGATATGCGGCATAAGCCTAAGGGAAGCGCCATCACCATTGATGACCTTAAGAAAGCTTTAAATAAAATCAAATATCACCTTAAGCCATGTGATATTGTGTGTTTACAAACCGGGGCAGACAAACATTGGGGTGAACGTGATTTTTGGGATTACGGATGCGGACTCGTCCGCGAATCTACGCTCTGGCTAGTCGAACAGGGTATCAAGGTTATCGGTACAGACGCCTGGGGACTGGACAGACCGTTTTACGCGATTCGAGAAGATTTTATTAAGGCCAAAGACAAAAGCATTATCTGGTGTGCGCATTATGCCGGTATTGAAAAAGAATACTGCCAGATAGAAAAGCTTGCTAACCTTGATAAATTACCGCGACCATGCGGATTCAAAATCGCCTGTTTCCCGATAAAGATTAGAGATGCTAGCGGAGGCTGGACAAGGGTTACTGCAATTTTTGAGGATGAGGCAGGTTTGGAAAAGCCAGCAAGCAAAAGAACAATAAGATAACCTGGGAGACTAAATTGGTTAAATTAATATATTGTCTTCGTCGGTTGCCCAATCTTTCTCGCGAAGAATTTCAGAAATACTGGCGGGAAAATCACGGTCCTCTGGTGCGCAGTTTCAGAGATACGATGCATTTAAGGCGCTATGTGCAGTGCCATTCATTTTCTTTCGAGTGGTTGGATTCATCTCAACGTTCAACAGGAAGACCTGAGCCGTTCGACGGTGTCGCAGAACTCTGGTGGGACAGCCTCGAAGATTTTTCCCCGGCCAGTCCTACCGAAGAGCGCACGAAAGTAAACGCGGCATTATATCAAGACGAAATCAAATTTATCGATATTCAGAAATCGCCGGTCTGGTTAACCGGGGAGCATCCTATTATCACCGATATTCCGGAAGCCGGTGAGACAGCGAAACCAGACAGTCGTGTTAAATTTGTTTATGTATTACGGTGTTTATCGCAGCTTCCGTCGGAGCAATTCCACCATTACTGGCTGGCACATCATGGTCCGCTGGTCCGGAGTTTCCATCCTGCTATGAAGGTCAGGCGCTATGTACAGAGTCATACAGCCTATGATGATATCAACAAGTACATGCAGTTTGAAAGAAACCGGATCGATTACTTCGATGGAGTAGCAGAGTTATGGTGGGATTCCGTTGAGACATACGTTCCTGAAAATCAGGGATCCCCCCACGCAAAGGCGAACCGTGCGCTCTTTGAAGATGAGACGAAGTTTATCGACCACTCAAAGTCGCCGATGTTTCTAACCAAGGAGTACGTATTTGTAAACCGCTAAGCCAAGCAGCTATAGCAAATTCTACTCTGTCTTCGGGGTCTGTTCTTTCGCTCGTTGACGCATAGCATCGAGGTTGAAGCTGGAGCCGGTGCTTCCAACCCTCCCGAGCGCGTTAAGCTGCTGGTGATATGTGAACTCAGCATCGATGCCCAGAATTCTCATATGGGTGTTCAATGCTTCTTTTAGAATAATCATACCGTCGGGCGGCACGTCTGCCATGAGTTTAGCAACTTTCCAGACTTCACCAGCTAATTTATCTTCAGGGACAGTATAATTAACCAGCCCTATCTTTTCAGCTTCTTTGCCTGTGATCAGCTTCGAAGTCATAAGAAGTTCCTTAGCTTTGCGAACACCGAGTAATGTTACCCACAAAGGCATGCTTGTGACACCACCGCCGCGCGTCGCCGGGTGCCCGAGTATAGCGTTTTCAGCAGCGATTGCCATGTCGCAGCACATCTGCAGATAGCAGCCGGCGGCGACACAATACCCATGTACCTGGGCAATGACTGGTTTCGGGAAATACATAATCATTTGATACCGCTCACTGATTTTCCGCAGTGTGCGGATGGCATTTTCCGTTGTCCACTTATCATAACCTTTGGGCACGCTAGTGTAAGGGCTTCCCTTAATATCATATCCCGCACTGAAAGACGGACCCGCGCCTGCGAGGATAACAACCCTCACGTCCCGGTCATCATCTGCAGCTGCAAAAGCGGCATCGAGGTCTTCTAGCAATTGATAGTCGAGGGCATTACGCTTATCAGGCCGGTTCATGGTAATACGGGCTATCTTTTCTTGAACGTCGTAGAGCACGGTTTCCAGTTTCATCGCATTCTCCTATCTCTTAGATTTCACAGTTTCGCCCGGGAATAATAGGGTATTGATAATTGAATAAGGTAATATTGCACCACAAATCATATGCCCTGATTGTAATTGTGTCAACGGTTCGTTGATGCAATTTTACGGTTTCCAGATTTCCTTACCTGAATTAAAGGAAGCGGTAAAAAATTTTTCAGGGTCGGTGGTTTCCTGGATATTAGGAATTGTCATTGAGGATACCTGTTTGAAGCCAGGCGGTACATAGAGCGTGAAGTCGAGCGGCTTTTTCCCAGCCAGGACATCGTTTACATAATGTTGTACTGCTTCGAGAGAACCAGATGCCATGTAAGCCGCGCCGTTAAGAGACCGGTCAGCGTGCTGGAAGACCCATCCATACAGAGAGGCGAGGTCAATTTTACCTGGATAACTTATCCCGTAGATACTTGATGCTATATTATGATGCATAGCTAACTGTAGGCTAGGCCATTTCCCTTTGCCATACTTTAATCCAGGACAAAAAGGATCGTCTAATTCTGCGTTTAAATTCGATAATGCATAACCAACTGCTGCAGCCTGCCCGATCACATGCTCGCAGGAATAATCATGACCCGTCGTATTCCATGACTTATTGCTGCATTTCAATACCGTAGAACGTGTCATAAAATTGCCGTATGATCCTCCAAATGGGACAGACGCGACCTGCGTCATCATGAACGATCCATCCCTGAGTACCGCATGGTAATATCCCTTTTTCCCGGTCTCTTCATATGAAATGACGCCATCCTTGTTTTCATCGAACTCATCTATCAACTGTCTGTAATATGTCGAGCCCGTCAAAACATCATTCGCCCGGGCATAACTGAGTGCTGTCTTTCCCATATCCCATAGGAAACAAGCGGGGGCGTAATACAATGTGCCGGTTATCAGCTCTTCGAAGTTGTTTCCGTTAATTCTTCCGAGATGTCCTTCGACGCTGGCGATTTCTTGCCCGGTAATAACATCTTCTCCAGAGACAAAATATTGTCGTTTGCCTACGCCGCGGTTCTCGGCATACTTATATAAGCCATACCGCCAGAGCGGCGAATCGTAATCTTTTTCCGAGACTAGGTTCTTACCATTAACTGCAATCACAGGCACCTCGCGGAAAAAGTCATCGGGATATTGATACTTTTTCTGTAATTCTCGTGCGCGCTTTGCAGGTACGGTTTTGCAGCAATACCGGGCGCTCAGGGAATCTAAAGCGACCGGGTCTTTAGAAGCGAAGATGTATCCTTCCGGGACTCTAGTTCCGCCACCCTGGTGGCTGATATTCGTGAATTCAATACCATCGACAATATGCAGCATATACACATTTTGTGCCTGGACAGCTCTTATGATATCGGCTTGCGTGCCGGCGATACCGTCGGTTTTCCGTACGATATATTTGCCGCTGGCATCGAGTTTTGGATAGCCGCTGTTATTATCCTGCTCAGGCACCCATACCGCGTGAGGGATTTCTGTTTTCATGCCCGGATAAAAAGTAAAAGGATAGGCATATTTCCATTGGGTGCTTCCCTTGACTGCATTTTGCGGCGCTTCTTGCGGGTATAGTCCAATACCCAGGTTCTTGATGGCATTGGTTAATAAGTCAATGAGATGAATTTTCAACCTGGGGACGTTTACCAGCACGCATCCGGGATAGAGAAGTCTGTCTGATTTGTCGGAGGGATCAGCCCCGATAATAACTTTGTGCAGTGTAATTTTTTTAAAGTTAGCTCCATCAGGAACCGGTATCTCTCTGCCTTTAGATGGATCATCATATAGTCGGTTCAGGTCGTAGACCATCAGCTTGTCTTTGGCTTCACCAGGTGGTATGAATTTACCAGCAAGACTCTCCTCATAGCCGAACATAGGATTGTCTAAGTGATTTGAAGCATGTGTTTCTGCGAGGTATTTACGTACAAAATAGAAGCCCCACCCCCCATAAAAACCACCTGATTTTCCTTCTAACGCTGCCTCTGTCGCGAAAGGCTTGCCACTATTGTAATAGAGACCGAAAAGACCGGCCGTCATTGACATCGCGGAACCCGCTTCACCAAGAGCCATCTGGTGGTATGAGATATCGAGCTTATCATGAAACCATCTCATCAAAGCCGCGATCAGAGACCATTCAGTCGATGTGTTAGATGTGGTTGTTTCACCGTGTGTAACGGGGTCGATATTTAGAGCATTAACAATATTCGGTTTGAATAGGAGTTTTTTCCCTTCTTTGACCTGGGATTTTAATTGAAGGCTAAAGTTATCTTTTTTATCCAGGATACCGAGGGCAACATCAAGATGCGAGTACATGTAATCGATTTTGCCTCTGATCGTCTGCCACGAAGCTTCACTGGATTCATTGATATACTTCTGCAGCAGTGCTGGAATCCCCACGTAGGCTTTCTTCGGGTCGAGTTTTAATACGGTAACCGGTACGCCTTCGCGGTCGATATTCACCTTCCCGATAGTTGACTCATAGTTATTTGATGTTTTACTCATCTTGATATCCTCTGTTAAATGCGGCAATTAGACATAACGAAACAATACTCTGGAGAAAAGAAACAAAGTGAAAAGTATTGATTGGGCAAGGTAAGAAACTAATGTTATCCGACCGAATGCTCACGCTACTAGTTTCAGTATATCTGATATAGGTTTACCCAACAAGATTATATCTGATTTTTTTCGTCATGTTTTCCGTTCACAGGTTGGGACTTTTTGGTTTTTTCCTTCTTCATTTTTACCCATGCTATCACAATGCCGCCTGTCAGATAAAGCATACCGACGCCGAAGGCAACGACAGCTGCAATGAAGGCATGTTCTGTCACGTGGATAATATCAGTGATGACAAGAGTACCAATAATGAGATCAATGATCCCAGACAGTATTAGCAGAAAGCTCCAAAAATTACCGAAAAAGATGTACTTCAGCATTTTCAATCTTTTTTACCTGCTATCCCAATGAGAAATTTCTATTTGGATTTGATACTACTTAAAGCTATTTCTCTCTAGAATCGCGCTTCGAGTATACGATGATATGTACGAACTGTCAACACAACCGCTGGAAGAAAAAATCTTTTGACATCATTTTGATAGTCATATAAGATTATGGCGATCTATTTTTTCATACAATTCCTCGTCGCTCGCCAAATTATAAAATCTGCAGAAAGCAAGTGAACGTGACACCAAAAAAATAAGTCTATCTGAAAAGGAAGGTATAAATGAAAACCATAACCGAAAATGAGAGAAAAACTCCTGTAATTGCGGAAGCAGATGTCATTATTGTTGGCGGTGGTGCAGGTGGTATCGGTGCCGCACTGGCAGCCGGGAGGAGTGGCGTCAACACTCTCTTGCTGGAGCGAGCCAATTGCCTGGGTGGTCTCCAGACCCAGTGTCTGAATCCGCGTTTTACACAGGTGGATCCGGATGTTACCACCGGAATTGTTCTTGAAATCTGTGAAAAAGTGGACCAGGAAGGGATGGTACTTGGACGTCCAGGATTCGGCGACGCACGCATGAGAAGCATATCCTTCGAACCCGAGTATTATAAGTTACTGACCGATAACCTCATGGACGAAGCCGGAGTTAAAATCCTGTACCATGCTTTTGTGGTTGCAGCGATTCGGGAAGGTAACACGCTAAAAGGTGTCATCATCGAGAGTAAAGAAGGTAGGCAGGCTGTTTTGGGAAAGGTGATTATAGATGCTACCGGTGCAGCTGAAGTTGCCTGGAAATGCGGAGCACCCGTCATGTCAGATGGTTTTCCAAGGGGTCCTGGCAAAGGGCGCCATATGGGATTTGGATATGCTGTCGCATTTCGACAAGTAGATACCGTCCGGTTCGAGGAATATCGAAAAGCACATCCGGATGAATGGCGTGGACCAATCACCGGCAAGAGTCTGGTAAAGAAGGGCAAAGAGGAAGGCAAGCTCCATCCTCATTTCCGGGGAGCGTTCTGGATATCGCCTCATTTTAGCCCTGGCAGCATCTGGATACTAGGACCTCATTATCCTCTACCTATGGGACATCATGGCTGGCTCCTGGAAGACCTGTCGAAAGGCGAAATCGATATGAGGCAGCAGGCATTCTCGGGCTGGAAACTGCTCCGTGACAATGTGCCCGGTTGGGAGAATTCAAAAATAGACCAATTACCCGTTCACCTAATGCTGCGGGATTCGCACCGTATGACTGGTATGTATGTGCTCAAAGAAGATGAAATGCGTGCTGGTAAGGCTTTCGATGATTCTGTAGCCGTCAGCAACCATGCTCCTGATGTTTTTGGTCCTGATGACCAGCATGAGTTTGTTGGAAACGTGCCTCCTTTCGACATTCCGTACAGGTCTCTCGTTTCCTCTGGAATTGATAATCTTATGGGAGTTGGCGCGTGTCTGTCCACTGATTTCATTACATTCGCTGCTACTCGCTACTGCACACCGAGTATTTGCACCGGGCAGGCAGCAGGTACGGCGGCAGGGCTAGCTGTAAAAAACAAAGTGACACCGAAGAAAGTGAAAGCGACCTTAGTTCAAAAGGCACTACGAAAACAAAACGTTATAACGACTGTTAAAGAAATTTCTAAGCCGGTACTGGATGAATACCGGGAGCGAGTCAAGAATGCTCCTGCATCCTCGATGGGGCCGGATAACAAGATAAGAGTCCTGGCATAACATCTATCAAAATTAACTCGGATTACATCTGTAAAGGAGATATGATGAAGAAATTCGATTGTGTCGATTACGAGTTGAATGGAAAGATCGCCGTCATAACTATGAACAATCCATCACGAAGAAATTCGTTGAGTTTTCTGATGAGGCGCGGTCTCAATGGTGCTTTCGAGGCATTCGAGAATGATGATAATGCCAAAGTTGCAATTCTCACAGGTATCGGTAACAGCTTCTGCTCGGGTGTCGATACCAAAGACCAGTTCGGATTAAGTGAGGAACAGCGAGCAAAGAATGCCGCAGAGATGAAGAAATTACAACAGGCAGGTGCCTACGAAAATCTGAGCAGGATACCCAAACCAATCATTGCAGCAGTTAATGGATATGCAATCGGATACGGTTGGTTTGTGGCAAATGGGTGTGACCTGGTTGTGGCGGCTGAAAGTTCCCTTTTTTGGCAAAACGAACCTCTTTTCGGGTACCAGGGAGGAGCAGGTGCTATAGCTACCCAAGGGATGCCTTTCCACCTGGGTGTAGAGATGGCACTCGCATTTAAATTTAGTGCCCAGCGTGCGTACGAGGTTGGACTGATTAATCGAGTGGTCCCTGATGATAGACTGATGGAAGAAGCCAAAGCAATGGCAGTCCATATAAGCGAACTTGCGCCGCTTTCGGTAAAAATCATCGTGGAAGCATGCCGTAGTGCACGTCTTTCCTCTGTTGTCCCATCCTCAACGGCACTGGCACACTGGCTGGAATTCAATTATCTCGGCCGTACGGAAGACGTACACGAAGGCTTTACTGCATTTGCTGAGAAAAGAAAGCCGGTGTGGAAGGGGAAGTAGTCCAATTTTTGGTAAGACTTTTAAAAAGAAGAACGCCTTGAAACAAATCAGGCGTTTTTCTTTATATATAATTTTACGTTGACCTTATCAATTTACTTATTCATAATTAATGTAATACTTAATAGGGCTGTTGCGTATATATTAATAGACAGCCCTGGAAAGACTTGTTTAGACACCGGGATGAATATCAGAACAGGGCAAGTCAATACAAGAGAAGCTTTTGCCAGATTGTATGATGAGAATATGTCGAAAGTCTATCGCTACATCTATTATAAAGTGAACAATCAGCAGGTTGCTGAGGATTTAACTTCAGACGTATTTGAGAAGGCACTGGTTAATTTCACCAAATATAACAGCGAAAAAGCAGCTTTCTCAACCTGGATATTTTCGATTGCCCGGAATACGATTACAGACTTTTACCGCGCGCAGCCAAAAGTAAAAATGGTTAACATTGAGGAAACCGTTGCAACACCGAGTAAAGACCCCAGTCCGGAAGAAACGGTCGAGAGCAGCGAGGAAAAACAGTTGTTGCGCCGGTGCATCGCAAAACTTCCTGAAAATGAGCAGGAAATTGTACGCTTGAAGTTTACCATGGAAATGACAAACCGGGATATTGCAAAGGTGCTGGGATTGACCGAGTCAAATGTTGGTGTGATGCTCTACCGGATAATCAGAAAATTGAGGGATAGTTTCCCGGAGATCCAGTATGGATAATGATAATAAAGAAAAACAATTTAGCGGGGACATCGACCGTCTTATAGCAGGAGACAAGACGAAAGATAATAAGGTTTCCCCGGAAGATTACGATAAAAATATACAATTTGCTAAAAAGATGCTGGACTCACGTGTTGAACCGTCGCCTGCGTTTAAGGAAAACCTGAGAAAACAATTACTATCGAAATTAGTCGAACAGGAAATGGAGACAGAAAGGCAGCGTGTGCGAGCAAAAGGTTTTTGGAAATTAGTATGGAATATCATTCCCCGAAGCCCGGCTTGGAGGACTGTCACTGCGACTGTCGCGGTTTTTGCGCTGGTACTCGTTGTCGTGTGGCAATTAGGCGTATTTACGGGACCTGCCAGTCCTCCTGTTCTGACTACCTCACAACCTCCCGGCATTACTGTGCAGGGACCTGTTGAAGTCACTGCCCAAGCTTCACAAAGCACTTATAAGTCTGGAGAAGAGATTGAAATAGTATTGGTCTTTAAAAATACGAGCCGAGAAGCTTTAACTTTGACCACATTTCCGCCCGAAATATTAATTGCTGCCTCGAGTTTAAAACCATATAGAACTATTCCCGGCGGTGATTCCAGGCTTTTGGTAGCGGGAGAAACTGTAGAATATGTTACAACCTGGGACCAACTCGATAACGAAGGAATCCAGGTGCCCCCGGGTGACTATGTCATCAATATGCTGGACATCGAATTGAGCGATGGCAAAGGCACTGTCACTCTTATAAACAGTCCTCGGATCACTATTACACCTCCTTAAACAGACCCGGCATGTCTTCAAAAAGTATCTGAACACTCTCTTCACTTTATTTGTTTTTGGTAAGTTTGTGGGTAGTGTCCGAGAGTCCGTAAAATTTTTTTCCTAAAAAAATATTTTAAAAATTTCCGTAATACTCCCTTTTCTTTTTCCGTATATATCTATAGAAAATAAAAAATGAAGGAGAAAATAAAATGAGAAACAAAGTAATAGTGGCCTTAATGCTGGTAGGAGTTCTGATTGGCACGGCAGCTTGTGCGAATGTGCAGGGTGCTAATCGACCAAACAGAGTACATCCCGCTCCAGACAAGTACACTGTAACTATTACCGCGGAAGATTTTAACAAAGACGTTAATATAGTCAAAGAAGTAGAAGTAAAAGCCGGAGATACATTTACAATCGTACTGGATTCCAATGCGACGACCGGTTTTCAGTGGACAGCCCAGGCTAACATTGGCGATGCAAAGGTGGTTGAGCAGACAGCCCATGAATATATCGCGCCGAATACAGGAGATGCACTGGTTGCCGGGATGGCAGGTGTTGAGGAATGGACATTGAGAGCTGGTAAAGCTGGGACAACAACTGTTAACTTGAGCTACGATCGCCCGTGGGAAGGCGGCGAAAAGGGTGTCAGGACATTCGAGCTGACGGTCATCGTGAAATAACAACTACACTGTCGAAATTGAATACACAGAAGGCTGAGAGATTGTTACCCAGCCTTCTTATTTGGTTATGAATATATAAAACTTTGGGAGACTCAGTCGATCTGGTTAGCGTTTAAATGCCAGAATAGATTCTGTGGATCCAGCTAGTTGTCTTAACTCGGTTGCCCTGGTCCGGTCTTCTTTCAATCTTGCCAGTAAACTCACGAGATGTTCTCTTCTCTCGTGGCGGTCTTCCTCGACCAGCGGGCCGCCCCCGATTTGCTCGCGGTAAATGCGGGTGAGGAGTTGGATTATTTCTTCCGATTTGTAACCAAGTTTCATCCAGTGTGTTAGTTCCTCGATAAAACTGACGTAAGCTTGCTCACGCCTTGCGTTTACCTTCGAAGCATACTCCCGAGAACTGAGTATTTCTTTGCCTGCGCCCCACGGAAAGCCAAATTCGATGAGTATGTCGTTATCAGCCATCAGACTGCGTGGAAGGATTCGACTGCCAAGAAACTCATCACCGTGCCCGGGTTTTACTCTGATTAGACAGAAGCCTCTCTTCAGCGCGTCCTTTGCGGCGGCATCCTGTTCCCTTGGGTCGCGCCGCATCGGGCTTCCACCTGTCATCATATTCCCAATCTGGTGTAATCCGGCTCTTAGATTCCACATAATGTCACCGCCGCTACCGAACATAGGTCCTCTCATCAGCCAGAGGTCGCCGGAAAAAATGATATCATCCGTTGGCTTATAGCCTTTAATCGGCTGGATATGTGGATGTGGTTCAGGTTGGGAAGAATAGACCGCTATTAATTGATCTGGGCTGTGAGTCATGCTGGTTTTCGGAGTACCGAGAATGATGAGTCGTCCTGATTCCCCAATATCGACCGTTCCGCTCAAATTTGGGAAGTCGATACCGTTGAGTTTGACATGGTCAGCGGATTCATGGAGGTATTCGATGTTACACTCCCTCAAATGAGAAGGATCGAAGTCGTTGAACCATGAACTGTTACCCTGACTACTTTCTACGAAACTCCTGAAAGTTGAATGCACCATGATATTTGCGCCGGATTTTTTTGCAAGCAAATATGCAAGTCCTGTGTGATCGGGGTGGCGGTGAGTAATAATTATTCTCTCTATCCCCGTCGCATCGATATCATTCTCATTCAGGATGTTAAATATTTCATCGTCATATCGCGCATCGCCGGTGTCAACAAAGATATGTCTTTTCCTATTTCCTTTTTGATATGTCAAGATATAAACATTGCCGCCGGGATGGAATAAAAGACTGGTCAAGTGCACTCCACCGACTAATTGCTCGTTGATTACCATGAGGAAATCTCGTTTTATGCCTGGCATAGGTACTCCTATTCCTGGACTAAATTTCTAACCCTTGTTTAAAGCAGCCTGGGGAAAATGATAAAACTCAATAGACTCCGCCCGACCTTTGACAAAACGGCAGTATTCATGCACCAATTATCTCCTGCAGCCGGGATACTGCTGGAACCAGCACGTCGCCAACGGATTCCTGGAAACGGAGATGGCAGACATCGTCAAGAGGTGTTAAACCTTGATTGATGATAACTAGCTTTGAGCCTGATTGTAAAGCTACTACCGGCATGTTTGCTGCCGGGTAAACTACGAGGCTTGAGCCGGCAACCACAAACACATCAGCGTGCTTGGAATGCCATTCTGCTTTTTCGACCTCGTTAATAGGCATCGAATCACCGAAATTTACAACGCTGGTGCGTAATTCTCCTCCACATAAAGGGCACTCAATTAAATCGGCAACCCTATCGCATTTATAACCGCATTTCTTACACCGCATTTTGCTCAAATTTCCGTGCAACTCGGCAATCATATCTGGATTAATTCCGGATTCAAGGTGCAGATTGTCTATATTTTGTGAAATAAGAAAAGCTAATTTCTTCATTTCCTGAAGCTTCAATATTGCAGCATGGGATTGATTGGGTTTGGCTGATGACCAATCGAACTTCGGGGGAGGCAAACCTTTATCTCTTCTTGTCCAGAGACCGTCTGGTCCGCGGAAATCCGGTAGCCCGGATTCAGTGCTGATCCCAGCTCCTGTGAAGAAGACAAGGTGACGGGCTGCAGCCATCCAGTTGACCAGGACTTCAGTCCTCTCTTTTAAATCTGATGAATTCATCATTAGTACTTTATATTAATGCTCTTTGAATGGTATTATCGTCTTATTATATGATTTTGACACTGTCAAATTCACCTTTGTGCCGCAGTATTTTGTTTTGTCATTTTTATGCAGAAGCAATACAAGCATTGCCATTAAGGATGACGATCATGGGAAACTGCTCCCCATTTGTAAATATGATTGGCAATTTCATTTAGTTGTATCCGGATTCGGTGAACAAATCAAATTTAGCGGAGTCTACGCTGAAATTACATTTCCGGTTGCATAATCGGACAAATCCGTAGTAAGAAACTCGACGATTTTAGCGCAGTCCTCAATTGTCCCTTCTCTTCTTAGTATTGTATTTTCGCCGATCTTGCTTCTATCACCCATTCTACCGGTGCGAATAATGCCGGGAGCTATACAATTGACGTTAATATTATAAGGTCCGAGTTCGATAGCCAGAGACTTAGTGTAAAACAGAATCGCGGCCTTTGCCATGCCGTAAGGATGGTATCCTCTTGATGGCTCAAGACCGGCTGTCGATGAGACGGTAACAATTTTTCCAGATCTTTGCTGCTTCATATAAGGAGCAACCGCCATGCAAGTATACATGCAGGTCATTAAATTAATATCGAGGACTCTTGTTAACATATCCTGCCGACAATCCGCCGGTGTTCCTGTTGTTACGGCATCGCCGGGTTTTGTCTCACCTAACCTGCCTGTTCTTCCTGCCAGGTCTTCACCGGGTTTTATCTCGTCGGCGAATCTAACAGTTCCTCCGCCTGCATTACAGACAGCGATATCGATTTTACCCATTTCCTTCGCGACTTGCGCAACAGCTTTCTCTGCTGCCACACGGTCGGTCAAATCGACTTCCAAACCTATTGCCTTAACCCCTAGTGCCTTGCATTCGTCCGTTACAGATGGTGCACTCATCTGGTTCTTCTCGAACTCGTATACTTCGAATGCTTTCAGATTCCTATCTATGATCGCTATATTAGCTCCAAGGTTTGCCAGCCGAAGAGCATAACCTCGACCCAGACCGCGCGCTCCGCCAGTCACCAAAGCTACTTTTCCAACCAGTTTTTTCTCCATTATGCTTCCTTCCATTCTTCAATATTTATCTTGTACAGGCTAACTTCCATCATTTCTTACATTTTAAATTGATACCGATAATATGCCCATTATATCTGATTGTCAATTCTTCTTAAAATGCCAAATTCGATTGGCATAACGTATAGTACCTGGTACTACTTTACCAGGATGTTTAGGTATATTGAGTGATTGTTCCTCTGACCTAAATGAGACATGATGAATATATTCAAACACACCAGAATGTACTGATCCGCGGTAGAAACATAGTTGTAGCTCATAAATCAGGGAGGTTGATTGGTAAAATGCCAATCTCAATAGATAATCATACATATTATATGATTGCGGAAGCCTGCGAACTGGCTGGGACCAGGAGGAATACATTGCTCCGCTGGATCAGGGAAGGCCGTTTTCCCGACGTGAAGATCAGGGATAGAAATGGCTGGCGGTTGTTCGTCGAAGGCGATATTGAAAAGTTGAGAGCCGAGGTAAATAAAATTAAACGAATCGAACGAGAATAGGTAGAAATCCATATTAATAAGATTTTGCGATTACATATTTGAAAACAGGTTTAATAAACTATGGATATTAACAAACTATTAAAATATTCGGTCGAAGAAAACGCTTCGGATTTGCATCTGAACGTAAATAGTTATCCGATTGTACGCATTGACGGTGTATTAAAGACTTTAAAGGTCGAGGAATTTCTCACAGCTCAAGCTCTCCAGGAATTATTTTCATCCATCACTAATGAAAGACAGCAGCAAGTGTTACTGGCAAAGAAACAAATTGATTTTGCCTTTGTTGTGCCGGAAACAGGTAGATTCAGGGTTAATGTTTTGTTTCAACGCGGAGCTTTAAGCTTTACTTTCCGAATGATTGCGAAGGAGGTAACACCTCTTTCGAGGATGGGGTTACCGGACATATACGCCGAAATGACCAATGCCCGAAAAGGGCTGATCCTGGTAACAGGTCCAACAGGCAGCGGAAAATCCACGACACTCGCAGCCATGGTTAACTATATAAATGAAAATGACAGCCGCCATATTATTACCGTCGAAGACCCTATTGAGTATGTTCATCCGAATAAAAAGTCAATGATATTACAATTGGAAGTGGGTAAGGATACCGAGTCATTCAGCCAGGCGTTGTGGAATACATTAAGGCACGATCCCGATGTTCTTGTAGTCGGGGAAATGCGTGATTTGGAGACAATCAGTGCCGCTATCACTGCTGCTGAAACCGGCCACCTGGTAATGGGCACACTGCATACTAATGATGCGACTCAGACTATCGACCGGATCGTAGATGTATTCCCGCCCGGACAACAAGCACAGATGAGAGTTCAACTGTCCCAGGTGCTGCTTGCCGTTTTCTCACAGGTACTTTTACCGCGAATTAGAGGTGGACGGGTGCCTGCATGTGAGATCATGATTGCAAACTCCGCAGTTAGAAATAGTATCCGCGAAGGAAAAACTCAGTACCTTCAAAATGCCATTCAATTAGGTATCAAAGAGAAAATGCAGACACTAAATCAAGCCCTCGCGAAGTTGGTAGTAGAAAAAGAAGTCAGCGTTCAACAGGCTTTATACTACAGCGTTGATACTGAACAATTGATGAACCTCATCGGGTTGAAGGAACTTATTCAAAAACCGGTCTTTGTTTAGTTCCCCTCTACAAGTCACACCTTTTTTATATTCAATCCGCCTATCACTGCGTACGTTACTTGGACGCCACCCAATAGCCAATTTTCAAGATTTTTTTAAATATTAGGTATTTTATTCAATTTGAACAACCTCGATTAAGTTGCGCTAATAGATAATTCACAAACTTTTATGATTTTTTTTACTAGTAGCAAACACATGAAGGAATTCAAAGTAAGAAAAAAATTTTAATGTTACGCTAATCTACTTAGCCCCGATAGTTGACATTTTGAGCCTTTTCTATTATCCTATGCGCAGTGTTCGTGTACCAAACGCATGGTATCTTTTTTAAGTTCGTAATATACACAGAAAAAATATATGACCACTACCATCCATTCTAATAATAAGAAAGAAAAAACTAATCTCGAGCGACGGAAGCAGATTTTCGATACAGCAATTCATCTTTTTATGCAAAAAGGTGTAGCCAACACTTCGATGCGGGAAATTGCCAAAGCTATTGGCATCACAACTGGCGGGTTGTACCATTTTGTAGAATCAAAAGATGAAATCATCCGAATGGTTGCCGAGAATTCACTATATTTTCACCAGTCGGTGAAAACTATAAGAAAGAACCTGGGTAATGTCAGTCCCACAGAAGCTTTTCGTGCCTGTATAAAATTCTGGCTCACCGTGCCGCCGCCAGCACTTGAGCAAACTGCTTTTCTTGACCGTGAAAAAGTCCACATGGAGCCGGATGTGCAAGAAAAGGTTTCATCAGTGGTTCGTGACCTGATAAAATTTTTTGAAGATTTAATAAAAGATGGAATTACGGCTGGAGAATTTCAAACGGATGATTTAACATTAGTAGCCTTTAATACATATATGTTAAGAGGTCTATTCGCGACGAGACAATGGTTTTTAAAAGACCTGGTTACCTGCGAAGAATACGCATCGAGAATGACCAACATAATCATGAAACAGGTCCTGGTGGATAAGACAAAAATATAATTATGAGGAGGATATACTAAGAATTTAATTGTACAGTGAAATACAGACATCCTGTACTAGTCCATTGCTAATGAAATGTCTTCAAACCGTTAATTAATACTCATATTAAAAATGTAAAGAAATAGGAGGAATCATGATTCGGACAGCGGAGCAATATGTACAGAGCCTGAGAGATGGCAGAGTCGTCTACCAGGACGGACAAAGAATTCCAGATGTGGTAGCCAAGTGGCCTCGTTCCGTAGAGAGAGCAGCTGCAGAATTTTACGTGGCTAGTATGCCCGAACACCGAAAACTGTTCACCATGGAAGAGGATGGAGAAGAAGTCTCCTTCTCCTTCAAAATACCTGAAACTCCTGAAGACCTGCAGAGACGGAGAGATATTCTTCAGACATTGAATAAGTTAGGGGCTGGCGGTTCTCGTTTAACCGGTATTGACGGTTTGAATGGCGTTGCCTTTGGCGCATCCAAGGTAGATGCCGCGATGGGCACCCATTATTCGGAGAACATGGCAAAATACCGGGCGTGGTGTAAGAAGAATGACCCCAGCATCTGCGCTGCAGTGAGCGATCCAAAGGGCAACCGGGCGCTGCACGGTGAAGACCCCAGGCAGGCACACAAGGACTTTTATGTCAGGATAATCGACCGGAAGAAGGACGGCATAGTTATCACCGGCTGCAAGCTGCACATCAGCGATTCGATTATTGCCACTGAGCTGATGGTACTGCCTTCCCGTAACCATAATGAGACCGGCAAAGACTATGCGGTTGCCTGTGCGGTCCCATGCAATGCCAAGGGTGTCACTTTCCTCGCCACTGGTGGCTCGGCTGGCGGCGGACATCCCATGATTATCTTTGATGAAGTGTTTGTACCGTGGGAGAGAGTCTTCCTGGCAGGTGAATGGCAGTTCTCGAGAGAAGTAGCCACCTCATTTGCGCGCTATCATCGTCTCACCGCTGCGACCTACAAAGTATCTCAACTCGACTCATTAGCCGGGTTAGCATCGCTAATGGCGAAATACAATGGTTTAACGCATGCTACTCGTATTCAGGATATGCTCGGCTGGTTTGCCATGTATGCCACGGTAACGGAAGCACTGGGGAAAGCAGCCGCTCTGAGCGGAAGTGTCGATCCCGAGACCGGTCAGGCAAGACCGAATGCGGTTTACACCAACTGTGCGAAGTACTGGTTTGCATCGCAGTGGCATGAAGCGATGAAATACCTTCAGGATATTACCGGCGGTATTGCGGCGACCATGCCTTCGATGAAAGACTGGGAGAACCCTGAGACTAAGGGTTATCTTGAGAAGTATCTACAGGGCGATGCCAGGTATCCGGCTGAAGAGAGAATCAAGGCTATCAATAGTGTTATCGCGCAAGGTTCGACCTTTGGCGGTGTTCTCTCGATTCATGCGGAAGGATCGCTGGCGACACAGAAGATGGTATTGTATCAGCAGGCTGACTGGGCTCGGTTTGAAGCGGCTGCGAAATACGGTATGGGATACAAGGTTGACCATCCTGATTTCAAGAACAGGCTTGGTCCCGGACAATCACCGTGGAAGATGCCGGAATGGCTTCTTAAGAACCAGAAGCCACCGGCCAAGAAATAAATGTATTAGATATCTGTGAGGGGAGTGGAGCCCACTCCCCTCCAAAGATTAATTTTGGTACGATTAAACGATGAAACACATTAGTACAACAGGATTCTTTATTGTCAGGAGGTCTCTATGCGATCTTACATTCTCCGTAGAATAGTTCTAATAATTCCAACTTTAGTAATCGTCACAATATTAGTCTTCCTTGTGGTACGTTTTGTACCTGGCACCGTATTGGACTTGATGGTTAGTGATCATGCCACTGAGTCCGGGCAATCCTTTGATGTGTTAAAAGAAAATCTGAAAAAGAGCCTTGGATTGGACGTACCGGTGTACGTGCAGTACGGACGTTGGATGGGATTTTTACCTCAGAATGACGGTAGTTTTTCCGGCGTGTTCGAGGGAAGTCTGGGAAATTCACTCTGGACTGATCGTAATATTGTGACCGAGATTTCTAAACGTATACCAATTTCATTTGAATTGGGGATCATCGCATTGATTACTGCAATGCTGGTTGCCTTCCCCATTGGTATTTACTCGGCAATACGTCAGGATACGATGGGTGATTATTTGGGGCGGAGTTTTTCTATCATATTGATTGCTGTCCCATCGTTCTGGATTGGTACCCTGGTCTTTATACTTCCATCGTTATGGTGGAACTGGACACCACCTATTGAATATATTCCCATCACTAAAAACTTCGGTCGCAACGTAGTGCAATTCTTGCTCCCTGGTATCATCATGGGTTCACAAATGGCGGGGGGAACAATGAGAATGACGCGTACTATGATGCTTGAAGTCCTTCGCCAGGACTACATCAGGACTGCCTGGTCAAAGGGATTGAAGGAGAGGGCGGTGATTATCCGCCATGCTCTTAAGAATTCATTGATTCCGGTGGTTACGATCGTTGGCGGCCAGATACCTGTCCTTATCGGCGGTTCGGTAATTATGGAACAGATTTTCGTTTTGCCTGGCATCGGCCGCTATATGCTCGATGCTATCGGACAAAGAGATTATCCCATCATCTCCGGGGTCAATCTAATGATGGCAACCGTCGTTATGTTTGCAATTCTCCTAACAGACATGTCCTACGCGTGGTTGGATCCTAGGATCAGGTATCGCTAAAAGGAAGGATGAAAAATGGCTGAAAGCACAAATAACATAAATGCAGGCGCACTGGCAATGGGGAAAAGACGCTCCTTCTTTGGCGATCTGATTATCAGGCTAGTCAGGGAAAAGCCTCTTGGCACGGTAGGAGCAGTTATTGTAGTCATACTACTTTTTGTCGGCATCTTCGCTAACTTTTTAGCTCCATATGGGTATAATGATACCTGGGTTGGCTCCAAACTTGAAGCACCATCAACACATTTCTGGATGGGTACGGATAATGTCGGTAGAGACCTTATGAGCCGAATTATTTACGGCGCCAGAATCTCCATGTTTGTAGGTTTAGGCGCAAGTGCCATCGGATGTACCCTTAACGCTTTTATTGGCCTTATATCCGGGTATGTGGGAGGTAAAACAGACCTGATAATCCAGCGTTTTGTGGATGCCTGGGTATGCTTCCCATTCCTATTCCTTTTATTGACCTTTATGGCATTAATCGGGGCGGGGGTTGTTCAAGTTATACTCGTATTAGGAATATCCGGCGGCATTGGCGGTTCCAGATTGATGAGAAGCGCCGTAATCGCGGTCAAATCGAATATGTATGTGGAAAGCGCTAGGGCTATCGGTACTCCAACGGCATCAATACTACTCAGGCATATACTACCCAATGTCATGGCGCCGCTAATCATCATGTTCACCATGGGCGTGGGCAGTTCTATCCTGGCAGAAGCAAGTATTAGCTTCCTTGGCTACGGTATCCCACCTCCGACACCCAGCTGGGGTGGTATGTTGAGCGGTGGATCACGAAGCTACATGCTCCAGGCTCCATGGATGGCAATATTCCCGGGGTTAGCGTTAAGTATCGTGGTATACGGTGTGAACATGTTTGGCGATGCTTTGCGTGATCTACTCGACCCAAGACTCAGGGGCGGTTTGGGACGTTACAATGTAGCTCAACAGAAAAAGGTGGCTAAGTAATTCTATACTTCTGCATCTTGCATGAAGATGTATTAACAAAATCGCCAAGGGGGTGTTAATGTAAAGAGTAATAAAATCATATACGAACTAAAGCTAATATAAAAAAATGGAAAGGAAGCTGAATGAGAAAAAAGGCACTCTGGGTCCTACTCACTTTACTCACAGTGGCGGCGTTAGTTTTATCGTCCTGTAAAACAGAACCAACCGTAGAAGAAGAAGGGGAGACAACAATTATCACCGGAACGGTCTCGGGAACCGAGGCACCTCCGGTCATCGTACCTAGCGATACAACCCGTTCTGAAAAGCCGCAGTATGGAGGTACAATCACTATTGCTTCAACTACAGACCCGACGGCGTTCGACGATGCCTTTGGAGTAACGGTCCACGTCAATACCAGTACTCTTAACTTGACGAACGATACAATGCTGCAGGGAGACTGGGCGAAAGGTCCCGCCGGTACCCATCAAACCGACTTTTTACTGGGCAGTATCAACAGTCTGAATCTCAAGGCAGGCTCACTAGCCGATACCTGGGAAATACCCTATAGAGGCAAAATCGTTTTCCACGTCCGCGAGGGCGTCCACTGGCACAATAAAGCACCAACTAGTGGACGGTTACTCACCGTTGAAGATGTCGTCTTCAGCCTAAACCGGGCTATCAAGACCAAGGGTAATTACATTAATACTACGTATCCCAATTTCTCCGCCAAAGGTGTGGTTACGGGTGATGAAGCAGCTCGGACAGTTACTGTCGAGTGTCCACCTGAAGAGTGGATTAACCTGATAGCCATGATCCCCAATTATTTCGCCATTTTCCCGAAAGATGCTGTCGAGCAATTCGGCAACATGAACAACTGGAAGAACAGCATCGGTACCGGACCGTTCTTATTCACCGACTATGTATCTGCCGGCTCGATGACATTCACGAGGTTCGACAACTACTGGGAGAAGAATCCGGTAGGTCCGGGTAAAGGCGACCAACTACCGTACGTGAACGGTGTCAAGTGGTTAATTGTTCCCGATGCTGCGACCTACTGGGCAGCATTCCGTACCGGTAAGATCGACGGCGCTGGTGGAAATTACTCTGACGTCAAGGAATTCCTTAAGAATCCTGAAGTCAAATACACTCAGTATATCAATGATTACTGCTATGTCATGTTCATGAGAACTGATAAGGTCGATTCACCGTTCAGCAAGAAGGCTGTACGGCAGGCATTGACAATGGCAGTCGATTACCAAAAAATCATCAATGAATACTACGAGGGTAAGGCGACGCTCCTATGCTGGCCTATTTCTCCTATCAAAGAATTCGAAGGTGCCTACATACCATTCAATGATCTACCTGCTAACATTAAGGAGCTATTCTCTCATAATGTCACCAAAGCCAAAGAGCTTCTAACCCAGGCCGGTTATCCCACAGGTTTTTCATGCAAGGTACTTACATACAATTCCCCCACATATACAGATAACCTTTCTCAGTATGTGAAGATGTGGGCTGATATCGGTGTTACTCTGACGCTCGATGCCAAAGACTACGCTACATATACGACCCGCGGTAGGACGAGGAACTATGACGAACTGATCCACTACTATGATTCTGGTGTTTGGGGCAAGTTCCTGAACGTCCAGGGAGTAAGCCAGTACAATCTCAGCTACATTAACAAACCTCTATACAACGAGGCTTTTGTTAAAGCCGGGGAATTATTCGGCTTCGACGATGTCGCACTCGCAGCACTGCACAAGTCGATAGTACTAGATGTACTCGAAGAATGCTGGGCGATACCGATGCCAAACGCCTGGTCTTATGTCGTCTGGTGGCCGTGGGTTAAGAACTGGAATGGCGAGCTTTACGTCGGATACTACAGCTATCCTCTTTACATGAAATACAGATGGCAGGACGTAGAGAAGAAGTTCGAGTTGACTGGTAAGAGATAATCCACAAAAACCAAATCTAAAACACCCACAAAGAATGGCTCGGAAGAAATTCCGAGCCATTTCTTTTTCGGAACATCTACCGAATTGAAACACATAAAGCCATTGTAATATGCTACTTGACATTAACTAGGAAACGTAATAGCATATTCGCAATCGATAATCGTGCAAGAATATTCACCCCATGTTTTCATATTACTTTGATATCAAATGGGGAACAGGTTACGCCTGTACACGGAAACTCGAAGAGAAACAAAATGACACATGCTTTCACCTGTTAGTCTTTTGAATAAAAAAACGGAGAGAAGTACAAGATGTGAAAAGGCAGGTATTGTTTTTCTGAAGACCAATTCTAGCTTTAAGGTTATGAGAAAGGAATGAAAGTGTTAAGAAAAAAGGCACTATGGATCCCATTGGCTTTGCTTACAGTGGCGGCTTTACTTCTAGCGTCCTGCAAAACAGAAATAGTAACAGAAGAAGAGGGGACGACGACGATCATCACAGGGACTATCACCGGAACAGAGGCTCCACCTGTTATAGTACCCGCTGATACGACGCACTCTGAAAAGCCGAAATATGGAGGCACGATAACTATCGCCGGGACTACAGACCCGACCACCTTCGACGACGCATTTAGCGTCACAATCCACGTCAATACCAGTACCCTCAACCTGACGAACGATGTATTATGCCAGGGAGACTGGACGAAGGGACCTGCCGGCACTCATGAAACCGACTTTTTACTTGGTAGTGTTAACAGCATGAGTCTCAAGTCAGGCGCGTTGGCAGATAGCTGGGAAATACCTTACAGAGGCAAAATAATTTTCCATATCCGCGAGGGCGTCCACTGGCACAATAAAGCACCCACCAGTGGTCGGTTACTCACAGTTGAAGATGTCGTCTTCAGTCTAAACCGCGCTATAAAGACAAAAGGCAATTATATCAATACCACATATGCCAATTTCTCTGCTAAAGGCGTGGTTACGGGAGATGACGCCGCCCGGACAGTAACTGTCGAGTGTCCACCCGAAGAGTGGATAAACCTGATAGCGATGATTCCGAACTACTTCAGTATTTTCCCAAAAGACGCGGTTGAACAATTCGGTAACATGAATAACTGGAAAAACAGCATCGGTACCGGACCATTCATGTTCACTGACTATGTTTCTGCTGGTTCCATGACGTTCACGAGGAATCCTAATTACTGGGAGACTAATCCCATCGGTCCGGGCAAGGGAGACCAGTTACCGTACGTCAACGGTGTTAAGTGGTTAATTGTTCCAGACAGCGCCACTTACTGGGCAGCATTCCGCACCGGTAAGATCGACGGTGCGGGCGGCACCTACACCGATGTCAAGGAATTCCTCTCTAATCCTGATGTCAAATATACTCAATATATAAGCGATTCTTGTTATGCCATTTTTATGAGAACGGACAAAGCTGATTCACCGTTCAGCAAGAGGGCGGTACGGCAGGCATTGACCATGGCTATCGATTACCAAAAAATCATCAATGATTACTACGAAGGACATGCTACACTACTTTGCTGGCCGATATCGCCCATCAAGGAATTCGAAGGTGCCTTCGTACCTTTTAATGAACTACCGGCTAATATTCAGGAATTGTTCTCGCACAATGTTACCAAAGCCAAAGAGCTTCTTACCCAGGCTGGTTATCCCACCGGTTTCAGCTGTAAAGTAGTCTGTTATAATTCCCCCACCTTCACCGATTACCTATCTCAGTACGTGCAGATGTGGGCTGATATCGGTGTCACTCTTACACTTGATGCCAAAGACTACGCTACATACACAACCCGGGGCAGGACCAGGAACTACGACGAAATGATCAATTATTACGACTCTGGTGTCTGGGGAAAGTTTCTTTGTCTACAGGGTCAAAGCCAGTATAACCTCAGCTATATTAACCAACCTCTTTACAACGAGGCTTTTGCTAAAGCCGGGGAATTATTTGGCTTTGATGACGTTGCCTTAGCTGCAGTTCACAAGGCGATAGTGCCAGATGTCCTTGAAAATTGTTGGGTGATACCCTCACCGAATGCATGGTCGTATGTCGTCTGGTGGCCGTGGGTGAAGAACTGGAACGGCGAGCTCTATGTAGGGTACTACAGCTATCCTCTTTACATGAAATACAGGTGGCAGGACGTAGAGAAGAAGTTCAAGTTGACTGGTAAGAGATAATCAAAAGAAGTAAACTAAAACAAACGCAAAGAATGGCTCGGCGAAACCCGAGCCATTTATTTTTTTAATCTTTAATGAATAGACAAGAACTCCCTGCGGTCTCTGCCGCAGGGATGAATTGACCAAAGCGGCGTAAGTAATATAATGGCTGTATGCCGAATAAGGTAGAGGGTGATATATGGTATTGGTATCACAAC
>Ga0315281_10000129_pt1 | contig 95206 bp, 97 predicted proteins | sample YL17G07_0_MG_FD_204540 | JGI IMG/M metagenome (GOLD analysis project Ga0315281, IMG submission 204540) | Sediment microbial communities from Yellowstone Lake, YNP, Wyoming, USA - YL17G07_0 | ecosystem: Environmental > Aquatic > Freshwater > Lake > Sediment | place: USA: Wyoming | collected... | reverse complement strand
TTATACTGATCATCCCGGAAGAACCATGCTTTACCTTGCTTCTGCCAGTCCGCGCCGCCAGGAACTTCTGCGCCAGGTGGGGCTGACCTTTGAAGCGCTGCCCTCGAACATTCTCGAGGAACAATGGACAAGCGAGACAGCGGCGGATTACGTGCGGCGTGTGGCCGCCGACAAGGCGCGGCACGTTGCGCGCCTGGTGGCCGAGCGCGGGTTGCCGGCGCACCCGGTGCTGGGCGCCGACACGGAAGTGGTGGTGGAGGATGACATCTTCGGCAAGCCGCGCGATCGCGCGCACGCCGCCGGCATGTTGCGGCGCCTGTCCGGACGTACACATACGGTGCTGACGGCAATCTGTCTGGTGACGGCAGCGGGCGAGCACGGCATGCTCTGCGAGAGCCGCGTGACGTTCGCGGCACTCGCGGATGCGGCGATCATGCGCTACCTGGAAACCGGCGAGGCCGATGACAAGGCCGGCGCCTATGCCATCCAGGGACGTGCCGCCGGATTCATCGCCCGCCTCGAAGGCAGCTACTCGGGCGTCATGGGACTGCCGCTGTACGAACTTTTTGAGACCCTGAAGCGTGCCGGTGTGGAGCCGACGTGAGCGAAGAAATCCTGATCAACATTACCCCGCAAGAAACCCGCGTGGCGGTCGTCGAAAACGGCGTGCTGCAGGAAGTGCACATCGAGCGCGCGAGCGCGCGTGGCATCGTCGGCAACATCTACAAGGGCAAGGTGACGCGCATCCTGCCCGGCATGCAGGCGGCATTCGTGGATATCGGCATGGACCGTGCCGCCTTCCTGCATGCGACCGACATCCTTGGACGCATGCAGGTTGCGGGAGGCACGGCTCCGTCCGGCAACCGCGGTAGCGGAGAGTCGAGTGGCCCGCCGCCTGTCATCAGCGAGCTGCTGCACGACGGCCAGGAGCTGGTGGTGCAGGTGATGAAGGACCCGCTCGGCACCAAGGGCGCGCGCGTCACCACGCACATCACCCTGCCGGCGCGCTATCTGGTGTACATGCCGTACAGCAAACACATCGGTATTTCGCAGAAGATCGAGGACGACGCCGAGCGCGAACGGCTGCGCGCCATTCTCAAGGCGGCGATCGATGACAACGAGCCGGGTGGCTACATCCTGCGCACGGTCGCGGGCGCGGTGAGCGAAGACGAACTCAGCACCGACATCCGTTATCTCAAGCGCCTGTGGAAGGTGGTGCAGGGACGCATGCAGACGGCTGCGGCGTGCACGCTGGTGCACGAAGACCTGCCGCTTGCCTTGCGCACCATGCGTGATCTGGTGCGCGAGAATGTCGAGAAGGTGCGCATCGATTCGCGCGAAACCTTTATCAAGGCACGCGACTTTGCCATCGAGTTCATTCCCGAGGTGGCGGAGCGCATCGAGGTGTATCCGGGTGAACGGCCGATCTTCGACCTGTATGCGGTCGAGGATGAAATCCAGAAGGCGCTGGAACGCAAGGTGCTGTTGAAGAGCGGTGGCTACCTGGTGTTCGATCAGACCGAGGCCATGACCACAGTCGACGTCAACACCGGTGCCTACGTCGGTCGCAGCAACCAGGAAGAGACGCTGTTCAAGACCAACCTGGAGGCTACGCAGGCCATCGCCCGCCAGTTGCGGCTGCGCAACCTGGGCGGCATGATTATCGTGGATTTCATCGACATGACCGAGCCTGAGCACCGCCGCCAGGTGCTGCGCGCGCTCGAAAAGGCATTGGCGCGCGACCGCGCCAAATCCTATGTGACGGAGATGTCGACACTCGGGCTGGTCGAGATCACGCGCAAGCGCACGCGCGAAAGCCTGGAGCACGTGCTGTGCGAGCCCTGCCCGGCGTGCAAGGGGCGTGGTGTGATGAAAACACCACAAACTGTTTGTTACGAGATATTCCGCGAGATTCTGCGCGAGGCGCGTCAATTCGGCTCCGACAAATATCTGGTGATGGCCTCGCAGGTGGTGATTGATCTGCTGCTCGATGAGGAGTCGACCGGTCTGCTCAATCTGCAGGAATTCATCGGCAAGCCTGTCCAGCTGCAGGTGGATGGACTCTACAACCAGGAACAGTTCGACGTGGTCCTGATGTGACAAGCCCAGGGATGGCGGAGGCCTAACGCACCCGAAGCCGGCGGTCGAGACGAAGTTGCACGCGGTCCGATGACCGTCAGCGGGAGTTGTAATGCAAAAGCCAGTACGCAAATCGACGTCACGCCTCACCCGGCTCAGGCTCGCCGCGCAGACCGCGCGCACGGCTGTCCGGTCGTTTCGCCAGAGCCTGCCGCAGCCGGTGAGGCGCATCCTGCGCCGTGTTACGCACTGGACGCTGCATTCCACGCTGGGCGTGCTGATCTCGATCGTGCTGATTTTCGTGGCCGCGCACCTGTGGCTGCCGACGCTGGCCGAACGCAAGGGCGAGATCGAAACGTACATCAGCCTCGCGCTCGGCAACCCGGTAAAGTTGAGCGCGCTGGACACGTATTGGGATGGTCTTAATCCCGGCGTGCGCGTGCAGGGACTGCGCGTGCAATCCGCCGCCACCGGCCAGCAGGCGATCCGCCTGAGGGAGATGCGTCTGAGCCTGGGGTGGTGGCCACTGCTGACCGGGCGCATCGAGATCAGCAGTCTTGTGCTGGTGGAGCCGAGCCTGACGGTCGAGCGTCAGGCCGATGGGCGATTGCGGATCAGCGGCCTCGAAGCTACCACCACACCCGCAGCATCGGACACGGATTTTTCGCAGCTCCTGCTTTCGCAGAAGGAGATGATAATCGAAAACGGTGAGCTCCTGTGGCTGGATCGGCTCGCGGGCGCCGATGCAGAAAGCCTTTCAGTCAGGCATGTTCATCTTGGTTTGCGCAATGACGGTGATCGCCACCGGCTGGAGTTCCGTGCCGATTTTCCGCAGGACTTGTGCGCAGACTGCCGCGTCAGTGCCGATATCCACGGCAATCCATTTCGCGAAACGTCCTGGCGTGGCGAGATCGGGGTGCAGGCGCGCGCGCTTTCCGTGCGCGGCTTGCCGCGCGTGCTGCGCGAGCCGCTGCCACCCAGCCTCGCCGGACGCTTTGATCTGCGTCTCACGAGTCAATGGCGTGATGCCCGGCCAGAGACTGTTGAAGGGCGAGTTGCGGTGTCCGCGCTCTCGCTGCCATTGCCGGGTGAAACGCAGCCGATGACAGTCCAGGCGCTGGATGCCAAGCTCAAATGGAACGGCAGCGCCGAGGCATGGCGGCTGGACCTGGCCAGTCTGCGCCTGGGATTGACGCGCGCCGCCTGGCCGGCCGGACGCTTGCGCCTGGATGTCCAGCCCGACCGGGTGCGCTTCGAGGTCGAGCACATGGATGTGGCGGATCTCGCGGCCTTTACGGCCACGTTGCCGCGAGAACATGCATTACTCGGCTGGTTGCGCGCTGCTCAACCAGCCGGCAACCTCAATCGCTTGCGTTTCGAGCTGGCTGGACCGGTCACGGCGCCTACCCGCTACAGCGCAGACGGAGAGTTGCGCGACATTCGCTTCGCGGCCCACGAACGTATTCCCGGGCTGCATGGTTTGAGTGGCCAGCTGTCCCTGGATGGAGACGGCGGCGAGTTTCGTCTGGACAGCGGCGACCTGCGCGTGGCGTTGCCGATCCTATTCAAGGAGCCGCTGACCTTGCAGCGCCTGTCGAGCCGCATTCGCTGGCGGCGGAATCCGGAGGATTGGTTTGTGCAGGCACAGGACATCGTGCTGGACGCGCGCGATGGACGCGCGCGCGGCGATATTGAGCTGCGCGTGCCAAAGGACAGCGCGATTTCACCGGTGCTCAAGTTGCGCGCTGATTTCAGCGACGGCGATGGCAGCCATACGGCGCGTTATATCCCGCTCACGATGCCGGATGCGCTGCGTGCCTGGATCGAGCGCGCAGTGGTCACGGGCAGAGTCACGGATGGATCCGTGCTGTATCACGGTGCGCTGCGCAATTTTCCATTCCGCGACGGCAAGGGCCGGTTCGAAGTACGCGCGCACGTCAAAGATGGCGTGCTCGACTATCTGCCTGGCTGGGCGCCGATCCATGATATCGATGCGGACCTCTATTTCACCGGCACCGGCATGCTCGCGACTTCGGCGCACAGCAAGATTCGCGGCCTCGATGTTGGCCGCCTGGCGGTGGCGATCGAAGACTTCAAGGCCCCCGACGGGGCGATGGTGACGGTCAACGGGCGCATTGCGGGCCGTCTGCAGGAAACGCTGGATGTGCTCACCGACAGCAAGGCGCCGCGCCTCGCCTCGCTGGTGCCCGCCGGTCTGCGTGCCGCAGGCGACGGTGCGCTGACACTCGATCTGCGCATCCCGGCACGCGCTCCGAAAGCCATCGCCATTGCGGGTTTCTACCGGTTCCTGAACAGCAGCGTGGAGCTTCCATTTCGCGCCATTCGCGTCGACAACATCCAGGGCGGCATGGAATTCAGCGAGGCCGGACTGCGCGCCGGAAAAATCACCGCGCGGCTGCTCGGCGGCGATACCGTGCTTGAAGCCGTGCCGGATGCCACGCAGTCGGGTGCGGCGCGCGTCGAGGCGCACGGTACCCTGACCCAGGCAGGCATCGCACAGGTGTTTGGACCGGAGCTGTCACGGCTGGTGCGCGGCCAGGCGCCGTGGCAGGCGCGCCTGCTGCCGCAACGCGATGCTTCTGGCCTGTTCATCGAAGCCGATTTGCGCGATCTCGATTTGCGTCTGCCGGCACCGCTCGCCAAGGCGCAGGGCGAACCGCTGCTGTTACACGTCCACACCAGCGCGGCCGGGATCGACAGTCAGGTGCTGGATCTGCAGATGGCGGAGCGTGTAACGGGCAAGCTGGCTTTTCAGCGCGCGGCGTCGGGCTGGATATTTACCCGCGGCCGTATCGGTGTCGGCGAGAAAGTCACGCAATTGCCGCCGCAGTCCGGCTTGCAGCTGAGCCTGCATCTGCCCGCGCTCAATGCGGATGACTGGTGGCCGTTGCTGCGCCGCAATCTGAGCGACGGCGGCGACAGTGGTTGGCTGGACCGGGTGAGCCGCGTGAATGCCGACGTTGAATCGCTCGACGCCTTTGGGCGCGGGTTCGGCCGCCTGAGCCTGGATCTGGGCAACAACGCCGGAAACTGGCAGGGTCGCATGCAGGGCGATGCCGTGACCGGACAGCTGGCCATCACACGGCCCGCAGCCATCGGCCTGCCTCTGGTCGTGGGCAATGTTGCGGCACCTGGCCGCTCGGCCATTCATCTGACGCTGGAGAACCTGGTTCTCCCGCCAGCGCGCGTTGCTGGCGCGGAGCTGACGCTCGATCCGCGTGACCTGCCGCCACTGCATGTGCAGAGCCAATCCTTCACGGTCGCCGACAAGCTCCTCGGTGCCCTGGAGTTCAGTGCCCTGCCGGCCACTTACGGCTGGAAGATCGCCAGCCTCAAGCTCACCCGCCCCGAATCGAGTCTGACAGCCAGTGGTTTGTGGGAGATCAATAGCCGCAACCAGCAAAGCTCCCAGATCGATGCCACGCTGACAAGCACGGACGTCGGCACGCTGCTGGAGACGTTGGGTTATGGGGAGGAGATCGTCGGAGGCAAGATCACGCTGCAATCGAATTGGTCATGGCCGGGAGCGCCCGCATCATTCCGTCTGGCGCAGACGGACGGCCACATGACCTTCACGCTCGCGAATGGACGCATCCCCAAAATCAGCCCGGGAGCCGGACGCCTGCTCGGCGCGCTGGACCTGCGTTCCGTGACGCGTTACCTCATGCTCGATTTCAGCAATGTATTTGGCAAGGGACTGAGCTTCGACACCATCAAGGGCAGGGTGGCGGTCGAGAAAGGGAATGCCTATACTCGCGACCTCGCGATTCGCACGCCGGGCGCCGACATGGGGTTGTCCGGACGTATCGGCCTTGCGGCCCGCGATCTGGATCTTGAGCTTGAGGTCACGCCGCGTTTGATGGGTGAGCTGGCGGTTGCCGGCGGACTGCTCGGCGGCCCGGTGGTCGGTGCCGCGGTGGCGGTGTTGCACAAGCTGGTGCAAAAACCGTTCGAAAAGAGTACCCGCATCAACTATACGGTGAAGGGCGGATGGGACGATCTGGCAGTGACACGCCTTGGCCCGCCGCCGACAGCACCGGCGGGTGCGGATCAACAGGCAACTCCCTGAAAGGCACTGCCATGGCCCATGCGATGATATTGTTAGTGCTCGGTTTGCTGCCGGGCGCGGCCGAATCACTTTCGCTTTCGGCAACCGAGTGGGCGCCGCCGCACCGCGCCGAGGCGCTTGCGGCATACAAGCCGCTCGGCAGCTTTGTGCGCGTATTCGATAAGGATGATGCCGCGGTGCTGAGCATTCGCCACGCTGGCGGCGAACCGGATGGCCGCTTCGCGGAACAGCTGCGCGATGCGCTGGTGGCGCTCGGCGTGCCGGCCGCGCGCATCCGCCTGGTGCCGGCATCCTCGGACGCCGATCACCTGATTCTGGAATTTTCCAGCAACGGAGAAACAGTACCGTGAAAGTTGCCGCCATACAGATGGCCTCTGGCCCGCAGGTTGCCGCCAACCTGAGTGAAGCCGCGCGTCATATCGGCAAGGCCGCGGCGGCCGGCGCGCGTCTCGTGGTGTTGCCGGAGAATTTTGCCATCATGGCGCAGCAGGACGCCGATCGGCTGGCGGCCGCCGAGCGTGATGGTCAGGGTCCAATCCAGGAATTTCTCGCTGGACAGGCGCGCAACCATGGCGTGTGGCTGGTGGGTGGTACGGTGCCTATCAAGGCAAAAGATCCGAAGCGCGTGCGCGCCGCCTGCCTGTTATTCAACGACCGTGGCGAGCGCGTTGCGCGCTACGACAAGATTCACCTGTTCGACGTGCGTCTCGACAACGGCGAGTTGTATAACGAATCGGCCTCCATCGAGCCGGGCGACACCCCGGTGGTGGTGGATACGCCGTTCGGCAAGCTCGGTCTGGCGGTGTGCTACGACCTGCGCTTCCCGGAATTGTTCCGGCAGCTGCTCGACCAGGGCGCAGAACTGTTCGCCGTGCCGTCGGCGTTCACGGTGCGCACCGGGCGTGCCCACTGGGAAGTGCTGGTGCGCGCGCGGGCCGTGGAGAATCTTGCCTACGTGATTGCCGCCGCCCAGGGCGGCTACCACCTGAACGGCCGCGAGACCTACGGCGACAGCATGATCGTCAACCCGTGGGGTGAAGTGCTCGACCGTCTGGCGCGTGGCTCCGGCGTGGTGCTCGCCGATCTCGACCGGCGCTACTTCGAGCATACGCGCACGAGTTTCCCCAGCATCCAGCACCGCAAGCTGAGTTAATAAAATGACAGGACGAACGAAGCAGGGCTTTCTTCATGACAAGACGAACGCAGCGCAGCTGGTCTTATGAACTTTGTTCCGACAAAGACATGATCGGGCTGAATTCATATGGCAAGACGAACGAGCGTAGCGGCGTAGGGCTTCTTAAATGAGCAATAGCCTCGACATCGCGCGCCGCACCCTGCTCGCACCTGCCGGCCTGGACGAAACTGACATCGACCGGCTGCTCGGCCAGATTCTCACGCACCGCGTGGATTACGCCGATCTCTATTTTCAGTACAGCCGCCACGAGTCCTGGTCGCTGGAAGAAGGTCAGGTCAAGTCCGGTTCGTACAACGTCGAGCAGGGCGTCGGCGTGCGCGCCGTGAGCGGCGAGAAAACCGGCTTCGCCTACTCCGATGAAATTCTGCTGCCGGCGTTGAGTGATGCGGCGACGGCGGCGCGCGCCATTGCGCGCTCTGGAACCAGCCTGGAGTCTGGAGTCCGGAATCTGGAACCCAAAGGCCCGAAGGACAACCGACTCCAGACTCGCGACTCCAGACTCCGGACTTTGTATGCACCGCTCGATCCGCTCGCGAGCCTGGAAGATGCCGCCAAGGTAAAACTCCTTGAAACCGTCGAGGCCGAGGCGAAACGCGCTGATTCGCGCGTGACTCAGGTGATGGCGTCGCTCTCCGGCGTGCAGGAAGTGATTCTGGTGGCGCGCAGCGACGGCGGACTGGCCGCGGATGTGCGCCCGCTGGTGCGCCTGAACGTGACCGTGATCGTCGAGGCGAATGGCCGGCGCGAAACCGGCAGCCACGGCGGCGGCGGGCGCGTGAGTTATCAATTCTTTCTTGAGAATGACTTCGCCCGCATTTATGCCCGCGAGGCCGTGCGCCAGGCGCTGGTGAATCTGGATGCCGACGACGCGCCGGCCGGCAGCATGCAGGTGGTGCTCGGCCCCGGCTGGCCGGGTATCCTGCTGCACGAGGCCATCGGCCACGGCCTCGAAGGCGATTTCAACCGCAAGGGCACGTCGGCGTTTGCCGGAATGGTGGGGCAACAAGTCGCCGCGCGCGGCGTTACGGTGGTGGACGATGGCACGCTCGCCGACCGGCGCGGTTCGCTCAACGTGGACGACGAGGGCACGCCCACGCAAAAGACTGTGCTCATCGAAGACGGCATACTGAAAGGCTATCTGCAGGACACGCTCAACGCGCGCCTCATGGGTGTGGCGCCCACCGGCAACGGCCGGCGTGAGTCGTACGCGCACATGCCGCTGCCGCGCATGACCAACACCTACATGCTGCCCGGCATCCGCGATCCGCAGGAGATCATCGCCTCGGTCAAGAAAGGTCTGTACGCCGTGAACTTCGGCGGCGGCCAGGTGGACATCACCAATGGCAAGTTCGTGTTCTCGGCGAGCGAGGCCTATCTCATCGAGAACGGAAAGGTGACGCGTCCCGTGAAGGGCGCGACCCTGATCGGCAACGGACCGGACGTGCTCACGCGCGTGACCATGGTCGGCAACGACCTGGCGCTTGATTCCGGCGTTGGCACCTGCGGCAAGGACGGACAAAGCGTGCCGGTCGGCGTGGGTCAGCCGACCCTGCTGATCGACGGCCTGACCGTGGGCGGCACCCAGCAACAGTAATTTAAGGAAAGCACGCCTGCACAAAATTAACCATAAATAACTTAGACCATGACGACCACTTCTCGTACCAAGAACACCGCCAGCAGCGAACAGCTCCAGGCACTGGTCGGCGACGTGCTCGCCGAAGCCAAGCGCCAGGGCGCGTCGAGCGCCGAGGCGAGCGTGAGCGTGAACCAGGGCTTGTCGGTGACGGTGCGCCTCGGTGAAGTGGAAACCGTCGAGCACAACCGCGACAAGGGCCTCGCGCTGACCCTGTTCTTCGGCAAGCAGAGCGGCTCGGCCAGCACCTCGGACCTGTCGCCGGCAGCGGTGCGCGACTGCGTGCGCGCGGCCGCGACCATTGCGCGCTACACCGCGGCGGATGAATTCTCCGGACTCGCCGATCCCGATCAGCTGGCGCGCGACATCCAGGATCTCGATCTTTGTTATCCCTGGAACCCGAGCGTGGAGCAGGCCATCGAACTGTCTCTGGCCTGTGAAGACGCGGCGCGCGCCGTTGACAAGCGCATCACTAATTCCGAAGGCGCCACGGTCTACTCGTACCAGAGCACCGACGTCTACGCCAACAGTCACGGCTTCCTCGGCGCCACGGACACCACCCGGCATGGCATGAGTTGCGCCGTCATCGCCCAGGATGACTCCGGCATGCAGCGTGATTATTGGTACACCGCCGCGCGCGATCCAGCCGATCTTGAGGCGGCAGCGCTGGTTGGCCGGAAGTCAGCCGAACGCAGCGTGCGCCGTCTCGGTGGCCGCAAACTCAGCACCCGCCAGATACCGGTGATTTACGAAGCGCCAGTGGCCTCCAGCCTGCTGTCGCACTTCGTGAGCGCGATCCGCGGTTCCAGTCTGTATCGACGCTCTTCGTTTTTGCTCGATCATCTGGGCAAACCGGTGTTCGCACCGCAGGTGCATATCTATGAACAGCCATTCCTGAAAAAAGCACTCGGCAGCACGCCGTTCGACAACGACGGCGTGGCGCCGGCCAATCGCGACATCGTGCGCGACGGCATCCTGCAGGGCTATGTGCTGGACGTGTATTCGGCGCGCAAGCTCGGCCTGCGCAGCACCGGCAACGCCGGTGGCGTGCACAACCTCACCATCCAGCCGGGTGACCAGGACTTGGCTGGCTTGCTCCGGCAGATGGGTACCGGGTTGCTGGTCACCGAACTCATCGGCTTCGGGGTTAACGGCGTGACTGGTGATTACTCGCGTGGCGCCGGTGGCTTCTGGGTGGAGAACGGCGCGATCCAGTACCCGGTCGAGGAAATCACCATTGCCGGCAACCTCAAGGACATGTTCCGCGGACTGGTCGCGGTCGGCAACGACGTGGACCCGTGCGGCAACATCCGTACCGGCTCGATCCTGATTGAGTCCATGACCCTCGCTGGCAGCTGATCGCCGGCCGGCGGTTAAATTCTTTAGCCGGGCGCTTTTCGATTTCGCCATCAGCCTCTACACTGTGCACGTTCCGCGGCGCATTCTGCCGGCCGCGGCCTGCCGGGGTCAGTATCGTGGCGACCAGGGTACGCAAGAAAAAAATCCAGCCGGACAACGCCCAGATCGTGCTGGCCGCTCTCGAGAACGGCCACACCGAGCGGGTGGGCGATATTCTCGGCCTGCTCCATCCCGCCGATATCGCCAGGCTGCTCGAGGGCCTGCCACCCGAGCAGCGCCATCCGGTCTGGGCGCTGGTGGATCCCGAGGTGGCGGGTGAGGTGCTGCTCGAAGTATCCGAGGCGGTTCGCCTCGACCTCATCCAGGAGATGGACAGCGCGCAGCTCGTGATCGCGGCGCGCTCGCTCGATATCGACGACATCGCCGACCTCATTCCCGATCTGTCGGACGAAATCATCGCCGCAATCCTGTTCGCGCTCGACAAGCAGGATCGCCAGCGCCTGGATGCGGTGCTGTCCTATCCGGAAGATACCGCCGGTGGCCTGATGAACGTGGACACGGTCACGGTGCGCGAGAACATCACCATTGAAGTCGTGACACGCTATTTGCGCCAGCGTGGCGAGTTGCCGGAGCACACCAACAGCCTGTTCGTTGTGGATCGCAGCGACCGGCTGCTCGGCGTCCTGTCCCTGTCACGGCTGCTCACCGTCAGTCCGGCGGCGCGCGTGTCGCAGGTCACGGAACACGACCTGATCAAGTTCGTTGCCCTCACTCCGGACAAGGAAGTGGCTGAGGCGTTCGAGCGCTACAATCTGATCACCGCACCGGTGGTGGACGAGAACGGACGGTTGCTGGGCCGCATCACCGTGGATGACGTGGTGGACGTGATTCGCGAGGGCGCCGACCGCGAAATCCTGAACCTCGCCGGCTTGCGCGAAGAGGAAGACCTGTTCGCGTCCGTCTGGCAAAGTGTGCGCAACCGCTGGACGTGGCTGGCGCTCAATCTGGTAACGGCGCTCATCGCCTCGCGCGTCATCGGCGCGTTCGAATCGTCGATCGAGAAGCTCGTGGCGCTGGCCGCGCTCATGCCGATCGTGGCCGGTATTGGCGGCAATTCCGGTAACCAGACCATCACCATGATTGTGCGCGCGCTTGCCCTCGGCCGGCTCGATCCGGAAAACATGCGCAAGCTGTTCGCCAAGGAGATCGGCGTGGCGATCATCAATGGCCTGATGTGGGGCAGCCTGCTCGGGGCAATCGCCTGGCTGCTCTATCACAATCTGCAGTTGGCGCTCGTCATGACCGCCGCCATGGTGCTCAACCTGCTGCTCGCCGCCATGGCCGGGGTCGGGGTGCCTTACTTTCGGCACATGCTGGGACGCGACCCGGCGCTTGGATCGAGCGTGCTGATCACCGCCATCACCGATAGCGGCGGGTTTTTCATCTTTCTCGGATTGGCGACCCTGTTCCTGCTTTGACGCTTGTTCGTGGCCGGGAGGCCGCCAGACTTGCCGGGCGGGGCTGGAAACTGACCGCTCGTCAGCTAAACGTTTCCGTCCGGCTGTGAATGGCGTTAAATTCAAATATGAAGAAGTCGAAAAAGAAGCGAAAACGCAAGGCACGCAAAGACACCATGATACCGAATATCCTGCAACTGCTGACAACAGCGATTCGCGAGAAGCGCTGTGTTGCGATTCGCTATCATGATCAACGCCATGTGCGCGTGGTTGAACCGCACGCCATTTATACTCACGAAAGCGGCGAGTTGGTCATGGACGCCTTTCAGACGCGCGGCTACTCCTCTTCCGGCCGGCCACCTCCGTTCTGGCGGCCATTCCGTCTGAAGAAGATCAGCGCGATCACACCGCTCAAGGAGAACTTCGAGACGCGGCTGGAGGAAGGCTTTTCACCCGAGAAAGACCGGTACCAGAAGGGGCTCGTCGCCAGGGTCGATGACCAGCGCAAGGGCGGCGATATTCCGCCGCGCGCCATGATGCAGTCGGGTGCGCGCCCGAATCTTTACACCCAGCCCCAGCCCGAGGAGTCCGGGCCGCAGCTGCCGAAGAATCCGTTCCGCCGCTAGCGGTGTGCTGGCTCGCGGGAATACGGTGAAGTGATCATTTGCCCAACCTGACGACGGTCAGCGTCCGCTGTTCATCCGCTCCACCAGATTATGCAATTCGCGCAGGTCACGCGCTGCGAGCACCTGCGCGGCTTGCTGAGCCAGTTCGGCAAGTTCACTTTCCAGCACGATCTTCTTGACCTGCAGCAGGCCGGACGGGTGCATGCTGAATTCGTTCAGCCCAAGGCCGAGCAGCAAACGCGTGTAGCGGGTGTCGCCAGCCATTTCACCGCACATCGCCACCGGTATGCCGGCGTCCTTGCCGGCGCGAATGGTCATGGCAATCAGGCGCAGCACGGACGGGTGCAGCGGGTCGTACAGGTAACTCACGGCATCGTCCACACGGTCAATGGCAAGCGTGTACTGGATCAGGTCGTTGGTGCCGATCGACATGAAGTCGAGGTGCGGGGCGAACAGGTCGGCCGAAATGGCCGCGGCCGGCACCTCGATCATGCCGCCGATCGGCATGTCCGGATTGAACTTCTGCCCGGCGCGCGCCAGCTCTGCTTCCACCTCCTGCACCAGGTCGAGTACCCGGAACAGCTCATCCAGGCTCGAGAGCATCGGGATCATCATGCGCACGTCGCCGTGGGCAGAGGCGCGCAGAATGGCGCGCAACTGCGGCTTGAACAGGCTGACATCGTGCAGGCACAGGCGCACGGCGCGCAGGCCGAGCGCCGGGTTGGCGCTGACCTTGTCGTGCGGCATGGCGGTGCCGTCGGCGCGCTTGTCGGCACCGAGATCCAGGGTGCGGATCGTCACCGGTTTTCCAGACAGTGCCTTGACGACTTTCACGTAGGCGCGGAACTGCTCATCTTCATCGGGCAGGTCGGCGCGATTCATGAACAGGAATTCGGTGCGGTACAACCCGACGCCGGCCGCTGCGGTTTTGGCGACGGTCTTGGTGTCATCCGGTAATTCAATGTTGGCGTGCAGCGCAATCGGCACGCCGTCACGCGTGACGGTGCGGCTCTCGGTGAGCATGGCGAGCTCGCGCCGCAGCAGGGTGATTTCCTTCTGGCGCAGCCTGTACTCGGCGACCACGTGTTTCTCGGGCGCGACAATCAGCACCCCGAGTTTTCCGTCCACAATCAGCTCTTCGCCGTCGCGCACGTAACGCGTGGCGTTGTGCACCGCTACCAGCGCCGGGATCTGCAGGTTGCGCGCCAGAATGGCGGTGTGTGAAATCGGGCCGCCGAGGTTGGTGATGAACGCCGCCACCTTGTGGTGCTTGAGCAGCACGGTGTCGGCTGGCGATAAATCGTTGGCGATGACAATCTGGCCCTCGAGCGCACCCGATATTTGCTCGTGCTCGGCTTCGGCGACCAGCAGGATGCGCAGCACCCGGTCCACGACCTGCGAGACATCCACCTTGCGGTTACGCAGGTACGGGTCCTCCATTTGCTCGAACACGCTGATGAGCTGGTCAGCCTGGGTGCGCAGCGCCCACTCCGCGTTGTACTGGCGGTTGCGGATCAACTCGGTGGGCACCTCGCTGATCATTTTGTCCTGCAGGATCAGCAGGTGGGTGTCGATGATGCTCGCGATCTCCGCCGGGGCGGAGCGCGGGACATGGTCGCGGATATGGGTGAGCTGCTCACGCGCCGCTTCCACGGCCGCATGGAAACGCTGCACCTCATCCACCAGCAGGTGCTTCGGCAGCACGTACTCGGGCACTTCCGGACGTTCGCGGTGCAGCACATAGGCCTTGCCGATGGCAATGCCGCTGCTGACGCCGGTGCCGTGCAAGGTCAACATGCGGCTACTCGTCCTCGCCAAAGCGGTTGTCGATCAGCGCGAGCAGTGCCGTCAGGGCCTGGTCCTCGTCTTCGCCATTCACGCTGAGCTCGACCTGCGTGCCCTTGCCGGCCGCCAGCATCATGATGCCCATGATGCTCTTGCCGTTGGCGTGCTGGCCATTGCGACCGAGGGTCACGTCGCTCTTGTAGTGCGCAGCGAGGCTCACGAACTTGGCCGAGGCGCGTGCGTGCATGCCGAGCTTGTTGATAATCTGGGTGGACACGGTTTTCATCGCTTGCCCTCCGTGGCACGCGTGGGCGGCGTCGCGCGAACGATGCCTTCGGCACCGCCGGTTTGCGCCTTGTGCAGGAGTTCATCCATGCGCAGGTTGCGGTAGTTGAGCACCCGCACCAGCATCGGCAGATTGACGCCGCTCACCAGTTCAATACGTCCCGGTACCAGCAACCGGCAGGCGGCATTGGTGTGCGACGAGCCGTAGATATCGGCCAGGATCAGGACCCCGTCGCCCTGGTCAATTTTCTGGATGCGTGCCGCCAACGCCGCCGCCAGGGCCTCTTGCGATTGGTGATAATCGATTGGCTGGATGTCGAGTGCCGATGGCTGGTTGCCAAGAACGTGTTCAATGGCGCTGAGCAGACCCTTGCCCAGGTCTTCCTGCGCGAGAATGATAAGACCGATCATGCTAACTCCCGGTGACGGATCTGTGTCTTGATGCCTTTGGCAGTGAAATGCGCGGCCAGTTTTTCGACGAGGTAGACCGAGCGATGCTGGCCGCCGGTGCAACCCACGGCAATGGTCATATAGCTGCGCCGTTCGGCCTCGAAGCCCGGCAGCCAGCGTTCCAGCAAGCCGCTCAATTCATCGAACATCTGCTGCACGGTGGTGTGGCTTTCGAGAAATGCGGCCACCTGCGGATCGCGGCCGGTGTAGGGTCGTAACTCCGGTTGCCAGTGTGGATTGGGCAGGCAGCGCACATCGAAAACATAGTCGGCATCGGCCGGCGTTCCTTTCTTGTAGCCGAACGATTCGAACAGCAGGGTCATGCCGCTGGAATCATCGCCGCGCGCGAAGTCCTGGACGCGCGTGCGCAGTTCGTGCGGAGTGGTGTGCGTGGTGTCGATGCGCAGCGCCGGGTTGAACGACAGCGGTTCGAGCAGCTTGCGTTCCAGGCGGATGCCTTCGAGCAGCGGCGTGTCCTTGTCGGTGAGCGGGTGCTTGCGGCGCGTTTCCTTGAAACGCTTCACCAGCACATTTTCATCCGCCTCCAGGAAAATAATCCGGTACTTGACGCCGAGCTGTTCCAGGCGCGCGAGACTTTGCGGCAGCACGTCGAGAAATGCGCGGTTGCGCGCATCGATGCCGACGGCTGTGTGTGTCGGAGCATCGTCCAGGGACGGCTTGCCTGTTTCGCTTTTTCGCCTGGTGTGGCTACCGGTGCCGAGCAGTTGTTCGGTGAAGTGCGGCAACAGACCGGCCGGCAGGTTATCGATGCAGTAGTAGCCCAGATCCTCGAGCGCCTGCAAGGCGATGGATTTTCCCGAGCCAGACAGGCCGCTGACAATCAGAAGACTCATGAATGAAGCCCCGCATCGTTCATTAGCGTGATGACTTGTCTTTCTGGCTCATGAGCACATGCTGGCGCTCCATCAGCTCTTCGAGCGGGTTCACGCCGCGCATGCGCAGGATGTGGTTGCGGGTTGCCGCCTCCACCAGCACCGCGAGGTTGCGGCCCGGCGCGACATACAGCACTACTTCCGGAATATCCACGTCCAGAATATTGCGGGTGACCTGCTCCGCCTGCAGACGATCGACCTTGGTCATGCGCTCAGCGGTGAGTTGTTCGAGGCGCACAATGAGGCGCAGGGTCTTTTCAGGTCGCACGGCGGTGTCGCCGAACATGGCGCGCACGTTCAGGATGCCGAGGCCGCGCACTTCGAGAAAGTCGCGCAGCAGGTGCGGGCAGCGGCCAATCAGCACCGTCGGCGCGGTGCGCGAGAACTCCACGGCATCGTCGGCAATCAGCCGGTGGCCGCGGCTGAGCAGTTCCAGCGCCAGTTCGCTTTTGCCGATGCCGGATTCCCCGGTCAGAAAAACGCCCAGACCCATGACTTCCAGGTACACGCCGTGCAAGGTGGTGCGCGCGGCCAGAGAGCGCGTCAGGTAATGTTGCAGATGATCGATGACTTTCGGGCCGGGCAGCGGGCTGGTGAGCAGCGGCAGGCCGGCGGCATCGGCGGCCTGGAGCAGGTCGGCGTCGACGGTTTCGTCGTTCGCCACCACCACCATGGTAGTCGTGGCGCAGGTGAAAAGATTCTGGATAGCCTGGGTGTGCTCGTTGTTCGGCAGGCGGCGCAGGTATTCCACCTCGGCGCTGCCCAGTACCTGAACCCGGTTCGGGTGGACGAAGTTGAGATAGCCGACCAGCGCCATGCCCGGAAAACGGGCGGTGGCGGGTTCCAGCAGCCGGTCTTGCCCGGATTTTCCGGCGAGCCAGTGCAGACGCAGGGCCTCCTGCTGGGCGCCGAACAAGTCGTTCGCGGTGAGAATGGGATTCATGCTGTTTCCGGATGGCGTGGCGCTTGCGGCGCGACGCGGGAGTCAGGGTTGTGTACCGGCAATGCCGTTCGGAAATAACATCTTAGCCGGTGCACGGTCAAGCGCGCCAGCCGGGGGGGTGCGGCGGGAATGAAACAGGTCGGCGCGCGCCCGGATCGGACGCGCGCCGCGACGGTCAGCGGTGGGCGCTGACCTTTTCCTTGTGCCGGAGCACCTGGCGATCGAGCTTGTCGGCGAGCGCATCGATCACGGCGTACATGTCATCGCCTTCGCAATTGGCGTGCAGTTGCGCGCCCTTGGCGTTGATGGTGGCCTCGGCGCTGTGCCGGTTCTTCTTCTTTTCGAAGTGCAACACGACGTTGGTGTTGGTCACGTGGTCGAAGTGCTTCTGGATGCGCCCGATTTTTTCGGACACATAGTCGCGCAGGGGGTCGGTGATTTCGATTTGCTGGCCGCTGACGTTGATTTGCATGGAACCCTCCACAGGCGTTGTTTCAGACAAGGGACTTTCTCTGGCTGGAAGGCGGTATGTTCAGCGCCTCCCGGTACTTCGCGACAGTCCGGCGCGCGACATGAATGCCCTGGTCGGCAAGAATATCGGCGATGGTGCTGTCGCTGATCGGTTTGCTCGGTTTCTCCGCCTCGACCAGCTTCTTGATGAGCGAGCGAATCGCGGTGGCCGAACAGGTGCCACCGTCGGCCGTGCCGACGTGGCTGGAAAAGAAGTATTTCAGCTCGAAGATGCCGCGTGGTGTCAGCATATACTTGTTCGTGGTCACGCGCGAGATGGTCGATTCGTGCATGCCGACGATTTCGGCAATGTCGTGCAACACCAGCGGTTTCATGGCTTCGGCGCCGTGTTCGAAGAAGGCGCGCTGGCGGTCGACGATGGCGCGCGCCACCTTGAGCAGGGTCTCGTTGCGGCTGACCAGGCTCTTGATGAACCAGCGCGCTTCCTGCAGCTTGTCTTGCAGGTATTTGTTGTCGGCCGTGTCGGTGCCGCGGCGGATCAGCTTTTCGTACTGGTGATTGATGCCGAGACGCGGCGCGGCGCTGGAGGTCAGGTCGGCGCGCCACACGCCGCGGATCTTCTTGACCGTAATGTCCGGCGCGATGTAACCGGCATGGGTCGAGGTGACGCTGCCGCCGGGTCGCGGGTTGAGATGCTGGATAAGCGTGATCGCCTCCTGCAGGTCCTCGGGCGAAAGCCGGGTGGTGCGCTTGAGCTGCTTGAAATCGCGGTTGGCCAGCAAGGCCAGGTTCTCGGGGGTGGCGATGCGGCGGGCGTTGTCGAGGTGCGGCGTGGTCGGGGAGAGCACGCGCATTTGCAGTTGCAGGCACTCGCTCAAGTCGCGCGCGGCCACGCCGGCCGGGTCGAAGTTCTGGATCTGGTGCACCACCGCCTGCACCTCGTCGATCTCGACCGACAGGTCGGCGGGCAGGGACTGCTGTATCTCTTCAAGCGTGCAGGTGAGGTAGCCATCTTCATTGATGGCATCGATGACGGCCTCGGCGATGCGCCGGTCGGTGGGTGAGAAAATCGCCATCTGCATCTGCCACAACAGGTGTTCGCGCAGGGTAGTGGGTGCGCTGTTGCGCGCGTCGATGTCCGGCAGTCCGTCGCCGCCTTCGTTGCGCGTGGCGCTGGCGCTGAGCGATTCGCTGTTGTCTTCCCAGTCGTCGTTGCTGCCGGTCAACTCCTCGCGTTGCGCGTCATCGTCGATGGCCGCCTCGCGGTCCGTCGCCTGCTCCTCACCTGCTGGACTGTCGCCGCCATCGCTGTCCTCGCCGCCGCTGTCGGCGGTTACGGCTTCCTCGATGGGCGCTTCGCTGGGTTCGCGGACGGCGGCTTCTTCTTCCAGTTCTTCGAGCAACGGATTGTTTTCCAGGGCCTCCTGGATCTCCTGCTGCAGTTCGAGCGACGACAGTTGCAGCAGGCGAATAGCCTGTTGCAACTGCGGCGTGATCGTCAGGTGCTGACCGAGTTTTAGATCAAGCGACTGCTTCATGAGTGGTTGCTGTACATGTGTGTCGTGTGAGAGGGGTTCAGGGCATTCAGGTTACGCCGGCCATCCCTTGTCGTTGCCTTCTCACACTTCAAAGTCTAGTCCATATTTCCACGGGTTGCGGGCGGATAAACCGTTTGCCAATTTTCCAGCCAATCAGTAGGTTACTCAGAATATGGGGGCGACCGGCGTTGCTCTCTATCTCCTACAGGCGGAAATCTTCGCCCAGATAGACCTTTTTCACTTCCTCGTTATACAGGATTTCTGCCGGCGAGCCGGCAGCGAGCGCCTTGCCGTCGGACATAATGTAGGCACGGTCGCAGATTTTCAGGGTTTCGCGCACATTGTGGTCGGTAATCAGCACGCCGATGCCGCGCTGTTTGAGGTGCATGATGAGCTGCTGGATATCCAGCACCGAGAGCGGGTCCACGCCGGCAAACGGCTCGTCCAGCAGAATGAAGCGCGGGCGCGTGGCCAGCGCCCGGGCAATTTCGACGCGCCGGCGCTCGCCGCCGGACAGGCTCATGCCGAGGCTCTGGCGGCGGTCGGCGACGTGCAGTTCCTGGAGCAGCTCTTCGAGACGCTGTTCGCGCTCGACCGGCGTCAGTTCCGTCTGGGTTTCGAGGATCGCCATGACGTTGTCTTCCACCGACAGCTTGCGGAACACCGAGGCTTCCTGCGGCAGGTAACTCAGGCCGAGGCGCGCGCGCTGGTGCATGGGCAGGCGCGTGAGGTCGGTCTTGTCGAGGTGGATCTCGCCCTGGTCGAGCGGCACCAGTCCGACAATCATGTAGAAGCAGGTGGTCTTGCCGGCGCCGTTCGGCCCGAGCAGCCCGACGACTTCGCCGCTTTCGATCGACAGCGACACGTCGCGCACCACCTTGCGGCCCTTGTACTGTTTGCTCAGGTGGGTAGCGGTGAGCACGCTCATGGACTTCCCCCCGTGAGCGGTGTCTTGCCGGTGCGCGGCACCAGTGCGGCGTACACACGCCGCCCGTTGGCGCTTTCACCAATCATGCTCTGGTTGGCGACGTCATAGTGCAGCGTAGCGCTATGGAACAAGTCACGGCCGCGTTTCACCTGCACCTCACCGGACAGGTCCACCTGGCGTGTCAGCGCATGGTAGACGGCGTGACTGGCTTCGCCTTCGATGAATTCCTCGTGCCCTTCGGGCCTATGGCGAAAAGTCACCGGACTCCCGTCGGCAGTCACGGTTTCGACAACATTGGCGCGGTTCTGCACTTCGGCGCGGTCTGCTGTGAGGCGCAGCTCGCCCTGGCTGAAGATGACCTTGCCGCGATACAGGCTGAGGCCTTTCTTCTGGTCGACATCGATGCGATCGGCGCGCAGGTTCACGGGTAACTGGCGTTCATCATCGGCAGCCAGCGCGCACAGCGGCATGGCCAGCAGGGCAAGGAGAAGGCGTGAGACGTGGCGCAGCATCATTCCAGTATGACACGCATTTCCCGGGATTGGACCTCGCCCGCCGGGTCGGTGCCGCTGGCGCCGCGCGTCACGCGCACGTTGCCTTGCATGAGAATCTGCTTGCCGTCCGGCGAAACCTTGCCGCGATCAGCGCGCGTGTGCACGGGCGCGGCATCCGGCGAAAACTGGACCAGGTACGGCTGCGTCAGTTCCGCGCTGTCGTCGTCGGCATAGTGCATGAGTTTAACGGCGCGCAGCTCGTGCTTGCGCTGGCCCTGGGCATTCATTTCCGTGGCGGTGAAATTGTCGATGGTGTAATCCGGGTCGTGCCGGCTGTCGCCATCGAACAAGTTGTCGCGCGGCGTCAGGGCATTCGGCAGCCACCAGGAGAGTGCCGCCAGTGCGACCAGCAGGGCGACGATAGCAAGGCGGTTGAAGTGTTCAGTCACGGCAGCGTGTAATCAATCAATAGGGCTACGATATTGTGCAGGCTTGCCATCAGTAATAGCGCTGCATCTCGGTGCTGAACGTGCCTTGCGCCAGCATCAGCAGCTCGCACACGTCGCGCCCCGCGCCGCGCCCGCCGTTGTTTGGCGTGACCCAGTGCGCATTGCGTTTCACCAGAAAGTGCCCATCCTGCGGGCTGACAGCGAATCCGACGCGCAGCATGATGGGCAGGTCGACCACATCGTCACCGACAAAGCCTGCCTGCTCGGGCTTGAGCCTGAGCTCCGCGATCATCTGTTCGTACACCGGAAATTTGTCGGCGCAGCCCTGACGCACGTGCTGGATGCCTAGCTCCTTCATGCGGTGCGCCACGATCTGCGACTCGCGGCCGGTAATGATGCCGACTGCCACGCCGTTGCGTTGCAGCATCTTGAGGCCGTGGCCGTCGCGCGAGTTGAAGGCCTTGTATTCCTCGCCGTGGTTGTCGAGAAACAGGCTGCCGTCGGTGAGCACGCCGTCCACATCGAACAGCAGCAGCTTGACGGCCTTGGCGCGGGCCAGCACGGTGTCGCTGACGGTGGCCAGCAGCGGATGATCGTGCATTACACCACCCCCGCGCGCAGCAGGTCGCCCATGTTGAGCGCGCCCTGCACACGATTGTCGGCGTCCACCACCATCAGGCCGGTGATGTTGTGCTTTTCCATTAATTGCACGACCTCAGCGGCGAGCTGGTCGGTGTGGCAGGTTTTGGGGTTGCGTGTCATGACGTCGCTGATTTTGGCGTTGTACACATCCACCTCTTTATTAAGAGTGCGGCGCAGGTCGCCGTCGGTGTAGATCCCGGCGAGCTTGCCCGCGGCATCCAGCACGCCGGTCATGCCCAGGCCCTTGCCGGTCATTTCCAGCAATGCCTCGCGCAGGCTGGCGGTTTCCGGCACCAGCGGAATGCGCGCGCCGCTGTGCATGACGTCGCGCACGTACAGCAGCAGGCGCCGGCCGAGCTTGCCGCCCGGGTGCGAGCGCGCGAAGTCCTCGGGAGTGAAGTTGCGGGTCTTGAGCAGCGCCACGGCCAGCGCATCGCCCAGGGCGAGCGCCGCGGTGGTGCTGGAGGTCGGCGCGAGATTGAGCGGGCAGGCCTCCTTGGCGACACCGGCATCGAGATGCGCGTCGGCCTGCTGCGCAAGGCTCGATTTCGGGTTGCCGGTGATGGAGATGAGTTTCACGCCCATGCGCTTGATGATTGGCAGGATGGTGAGGATCTCGCCGGTCTCGCCGGAGTTGGAGATCGCCAGTACCACGTCGCCGGGCGTGATCATGCCGAGGTCGCCATGCTGCGCCTCGCCCGGGTGCACGAAGAACGCCGGAGTGCCGGTGCTCGCGAGCGTGGCGGCAATCTTGCCGCCGATGTGACCGGATTTCCCCATGCCGGTCACCACCACACGCCCTTGGCAATCGAGAATCAGGCGGCAGGCGCGCGCAAAGTCCTCGTTGAGGCGCGGCACGAGCGCCGTCAGCGCTTCGGCTTCGAGCTCGATCACGGCGCGGCCGAGTTGCTGCAAAGTTGCGTTATCCGTCATGCGGTGTGCTTTCGGAAGGAATCAGGTAATCTGTTGAAGAGTATAACGAAACCACTTAAAAACACCTACATGTACGACACCACGTTTCTGCACATCTTGATCCTGTTGGGCGTGGCGGTGGTGCTGGTCGCGGCGTTTCGCTATGTGCACCTGCCACAGGTGCTGGCCTACCTGTGTGCCGGCGTGCTGGCCGGGCCGTCCGGCCTCGGCTGGATTCCGGATCTGGCCGGCACCCGCTACCTGGCCGAGTTCGGCCTGGTGTTCCTGATGTTCACCATCGGCCTGGAATTCTCGCTGCCGCAGCTCATGGCCATGAAGCGCATCGTGCTCGGCGTGGGCGGCGCGCAGGTGCTGTTTTCGTTCCTGGCGTTCGGCGGCATCGCGTTCGCGCTCGGTGTGCCGGCGCCGGGCGCGGTGGTCATCGGTGGCATGCTGGCGCTGTCGTCCACGGCCATTGTCATGAAGCTGCTGGTCGATCAGCTCGAACAGCACTCGCGCCACGGCCGCGCCGCCTTCGGCATTTTATTGTTTCAGGATCTGGTGGTGGTGCCATTCCTGATTGTGATCCCGGCGCTCGGCAGCGATGCCGGCGAGTCGCTCGCCGTGACGCTCGGCTGGGCACTCGCCAAGAGCGTGTTCGTGCTGGCCGCAATCCTGTTCGTCGGCCGCATGTGGCTGCGGCCGATATTCCACGAAGTGGCGCTGGCGCGCTCGCGCGAATTCTTCACGCTCACGGTTCTGCTGATCACGCTGCTGGCCGCCTGGTTCACGCAACACGCCGGGCTGTCGCTCGCGCTCGGCGCGTTCCTGGCCGGCCTCATGATCGGCGAGACCGAATACCGCCATCAGGTGGAAAGCGACATTCTGCCGTTCCGCGACGTGCTGCTCGGCCTGTTCTTCATCACCGTCGGCATGCTGCTCGACCTGCACGTGTTGCGCGACCAGTGGCCGGCAGTGCTCACGGCGCTCGCCGCGCTGCTAGTCATCAAGATCGTCATCGTGCTGGCGCTTGGCAAACTGCTGCGCCAGGAGTTGGGCGTGGCGCTGCGCGCCGGCCTGGTGCTCGCCACCAGCGGCGAGTTCGGTTTCGCGCTGCTGGTGCAGGCCGAGGAATACCAGGTGCTGGCGGCCGACTCCATTCAGACGGTGCTGGCCGCCATGGTGCTGAGCATGCTGCTTGCACCGTTTCTCATCCGCTACAACGGCCGCATCGTCAAGCGCCTGGTGCCTGGCTACCGCGAGCGGCGCGAGAGCAACCTCGATTCGATTCGCAGCGCGTCGAGCCATGCGCACGGGCATGTGATCCTGTGCGGCTACGGCCGCAGTGGCCAGAACATCGCGTGGATGCTCAAGAAGGAAAATTTACCTGCTCTGGGCCTCGATCTCGATCCGGTGCGCGTGCGCGACGCGCGCGATGCTGGCGAGCAGGTGGTGTACGGCGATGCCGCGCGCCGCGACGTGTTGCTGGCCGCCGGCCTGATGCAGGCGCGCGCGCTCATCATCAGCTTCGCCGATCCGACCGTGGCGTTTCGCATCCTGAGCGCCACCCGCGACCTGCGTCCGGACATGCCGGTGATCGTGCGCACCATTGACGACCGCGACATGGAGAAACTCAAACTGGCCGGCGCCACCGAAGTGGTGCCGGAAAGCCTCGAAGGCAGCCTGATGATGGGCTCGCACGTGCTGATGTTGCTCGGCGTGCCGGTATCGCGCGTGCTGCGCCAGGTGCAAGACGTACGCCGTGGCCGCTACCGCATGCTGCGCGGCTTCTTCCACGGCGCCGTCGGCGTGGATGCCACCGAGGAGTCGTACCGCGAACGCCTGCACTCGGTCACGCTCATGGCGCAGGCATTCGCGGTCGGCAAGAAGCTCGCCGAGCTGCCGCTCGCCGAAGACAAGGTCACGGTCACCGCGGTGCGGCGCGGCGGCATCACCGGCCCGGAGCCGGGACCGGATACCAAGTTGATCGCGGGGGATGTGCTCGTGTTGTTTGGGACGCCGGAGGCGCTGGAACACGCGGAGAAGGTGCTGCTCGAAGGGTAGGCGCGATGCGCCTACCGCTTTTACCCTCTCCCTCTGGGAGAGGGTAGGGTGAGGGTTGGTTGTATCGCCTGCGGCGATGCTTGCACAGCAATGATGCCGCTCGCCGCGCGGCAGCGGGTTACTTTTTCTTGTTCGGCCAAGAAAAAGTAACCAAAAAGAAGTCCGCCCCGGAGCCGCCGAAAGCCCCTGCGCTTCTCGCCCCGGCCGGGCGCGAGCCGAACTCGCCGAACGCGTAAGGTAAGTGACAAGACGAGCGAGCGTAGCGAGCAGGGCTTCTTTCTCGCGTTCGGCTCAGACACCGGCTCGCGAAAGCCCCCGGCCGAGGCTGCGATGCTCGGCGGCGGCTACGGGTCCCAACGTCAACAGCAACAACAGTTATCGAAAAGTGGGATATAGTTTGCGTAGGGTGGGTTAGGTGCGCAGCGCCGTGACCCACCGGTCAACAAAAAATCATGTGGCGCAATTTGCGATACTCATTGCGCCCTAACGCGGGCTGCTATGTGACCGGGAGCGCAAAAGCATGAGCCAACGACAGATGACGGGTCTGATACTTGTGGGCACATTGTGTGCTGCACCAGTTTTTTCCGCCGATGAGAGGCATCAAGCTATTGAAGACGTTCTTGCTAACTATCGACAGACAACCGTAAGCATGAGCGATCTGGATGTAGAAGTTAGGCAGTATCTGGCAGCCAACACAAAAATCAAGAATCCTGGCTTTATACGAATTGATATAAATGAGGACGGCTTACAAGATGTGGTTTTGCTAGTCAAAGAGAAGAAAACGTCGAAGCTTAGTCTTAATTTCTTTCTTTGTGCCCAGGCTTGTAAGAAGCATTTTTCGTTTGATCTCGGTGAGTTCTACGGACTGCAATATTTAAGTCCGATTAAGCCACGTTCTTTGAACACGGGAGATAAGTTGAACACAACTAATCTTGCTGTTCTGGTAACGTATTATGGAAAAGGGTCAGTAATGTACTACTGGGATAAATCTACTCAACGTATCAAGAGCATGGGCATAGCTGATTAACGGGGACGAGCTAAAGGGCAATAGTCCGCGCAAGGCGCAATTGACGAAGTGAATTGCGCCGTATGTGGGTGTGGCCTTTGACGTTCCCCCGTCGGAGCTCGCCGAGCACCGCAGCTTAAGCCGGAGCAGTGCGCGAGCACTGTTTGAGTCCGAATCGTCTTTTTGATTCGGGCGAGTTGCGCAGCGCCCGGCTTAAGCGAGGAGCGCAGGGAACCGGCTCGAAGAGCCGGCGAAGCGACCGGGTGGGCGTTTCTTTGGTTACTTTCTTGTCGCGACAAGAAAGTAACCCGCTCGCGGCGCGGGAGCCGCAACAAAGCAGTTCGTATCGCCTACGGCGATTCCAATTAAACCCTGGATTCCGGCTTTCGCCGGAATGACGAGCATTAGTGTTGTGTGTCGCGCTGTAAATAAATCGCTGCCCCGCCGATCACCAGAAACAACAACACGAAATCCCAGTTGAACACCAGATAACTCGGAAACGAAATCACGAGTAATGCCAGCGCGGTGAGCGACGCAAACGGCTGAAACCGGAACAACGCGCCGATCAGCGTCGCGATCAACAACATGGACTGGAACTTGGTGATGTTCACATACCAGTCGCTGACGCCGGGCATGCCTTCCCACACCATCTGAAAGTGCGGCAGGTATTTCTGTGTCCAGCTGTCATCCGTCGGTGGCAGCTGCTGCAGGGTCGGCACTTTGAGCCAGTCGAATGGATAACTTAAGCCGCCGCCGAGCAGCAGCTTGAAGACCAGCATCAGCAGCAGAAAGTTCATCAACACCAGCGGCCAGCGCCACGGTTGGTTGTAGAAGCGAAAGAACCCGCGGTGGTAGGCCAGCAGCAGAAACAGCGCGGCGAACAGCGGCTGGTAATAATGTTGCGGCAGGCCGAGGCCGAGATAGCCGAGGACGAGGGCGACAAGGCCCAGAGCCAGCGGCCAGGCTGGATGCAGGGAAAGCGCCGAATGCGAGACGGGCGCCGCTTCCAGTGTCGCGAGGCGGACTTCCAGGGATTGCAACCGATCGTCATCTGTCATGGTCGGCTCCGGCAGCGTTGTGTTAAGTTATTTCAACGTTCATCCAAGTGTAGTCGCCGAATTATGCCAAGCATGCAAGCCGTGGTCATGTCCCGTACCGGTGGGTCGGAGGTACTGGAGGCGCGCACCCTGCCCATGCCGGTGTTGCCGTCGCCGCACCATCTATTGGTGCGGCTGCACGCCGCGGGTGTGAATCCGGTCGATACCAAGCTGCGCGCCAACGGTACTTATTATCCCGACAAGCTTCCTGCCATTCTCGGCTGCGACGGCGCGGGCGTGGTGGAGGCGGTGGGTGCCAAGGTCACGCGCTTTCGGGCGGGTGACAAGGTGTATTTCTGCAGCGGCGGCATCGGTGGCGAGCCGGGCAATTACGCTACCTATAACACGGTGCACGAAGACTATGTTGCGCGCATGCCGGCGAATCTGGACTTTGTGCAGGCGGCGGCGGTGCCGCTGGTGCTGATCACGGCCTGGGAGGCGCTTTATGATCGGGCACACATTCAGCCGGCTGATCGGATACTGATTCACGCGGCCGCCGGCGGGGTCGGGCATGTGGCGGTGCAGCTGGCGCGCCACACGCTGGCGCGCGTGGCCGCGACCGTGGGCGATGCCGACAAGGCGGCGTTCGTGCGCGCGCTCGGCGTCGAGCGCATCATCGAATACAAGCAGGAAGACTTCGTGCAGGCGACGCTCGACTGGACCGGCGGCGCGGGCGTGGACCTGACTTTCGATACCGTGGGAAATGAGACCTTCTGCAAGTCGTTCGCGGCCACGCGCGTGTACGGGCAGGTGGTGACGCTGCTGCAGACCGCGTGCGATGCCAATGCCATCAAGACCGCGCGCACGCGCAATCAGGGGATTCACTACGAACTCATGCTCACGCCGATGTTTCTCGGCCTGCACGCGGCGCGTGTGCACCAGCGCGAGATTCTGGAAGAGGGCGCGCAGTTGATCGAGGCCGGCAAGCTCAAGGTACAGGTGAGCGAGGTGTTGCCGCTCGCCGAGGCGGCCGAGGCGCATCGCCGCATCGGCGCCGGACACACCACCGGCAAGATTGTTTTGCAGATAGAATAGACCACCACAGATTCTGTAGGGTGCGTTCCACGCACCAATTCGGACGAACCCGGTGCGTGGAACGCACCCTACATCCATGAACATGCCCGTTATCCAGGTCGAAGGTCTCACCAAGTGCTACGGCACACTCTGCGCCGTGGACAACGTGAGCTTTGACGTGCCGCAAGGCTCGACCTGCGGATTGCTCGGCGGCAACGGCGCCGGCAAGACCACCACGCTTTCCATGTTGCTCGGCCTGCTGCTGCCGACGTCCGGCGGCATACGCGTGCTCGGCGAGGACATGTTGAAGCACCGCTATCGCGTGCTGCAGCGCATGAACTTCTCATCGCCGTATGTGGATCTGCCGCACCGGCTCACGGTGCAGGAGAACCTCAGCGTGTATGCGCGCCTGTATGGCCTGAAGGAGCGCAAGCAGCGCATCCGGCAGCTGGCCGAAGAGCTGGATATCGCGGCATTCCTGAAACGCGCCTATGGCAATCTCTCGGCCGGGCAGAAGACGCGCGTCGGCCTCGCCAAGGCCCTGCTCAACGAGCCCGACTTGCTGCTGCTCGACGAGCCGACCGCCTCGCTCGACCCGGACACCGCCGACCGCATGCGCGGCTACCTCAACGCCTACAAGCTGCGCACCGGCGCGACCATCCTGCTAGCCTCGCACAACATGCTCGAAGTCGAACGCCTGTGCAGCGATGTGATCATGATGCGCGCCGGCAAGATCGTGGACCGCGGCACGCCGGCGGAACTGCTGGCGCGTTACGGGCAGGCGAACCTGGAAGAGGTGTTCCTCGACATCGCGCGCGACCGGCGGCGCGAGGACATGGGGAGTGCGGCATGAGCGTGGCCCAGCATCCGTTCTCGCCAGCGCGCATCTACGCCATGGTGCTGCGCTATATCTATCTGCTGCGCCGCTCCTGGCCGCGCGTGCTGGAGCTCGCCTACTGGCCGACTATGCAGATGATCCTGTGGGGCTTCATTACCCAGTTCATGCTGTCCACCAGTTCGTGGCTGGCGCAGGCCTCGGGTGTGTTGCTCGCCGGTGTGCTGCTGTGGGATGTGATGTTCCGCAGCCAGCTCGGCGTCTCGACGGTGTTCTTCGAAGAAATGTATTCGCGCAATCTCGGGCATTTGTTCGCCTCGCCGCTGCGCCCCTATGAGCTGGTGTGCGCACTGCTGACCATCAGCCTCATTCGCACGCTCATTGGCGTGGGTGGTGCAGCGCTGCTGGCCATACCGCTTTATCACTACTCGATTTTCAGCATGGGCCTGCCGCTGCTGGCGTTCTTCGTGAACCTGCTGGTGATGGGCTGGTCCATCGGCCTGCTGGTGAGCGGTCTGGTGCTGCGTTACGGCTTGGGTGCGGAGAATCTCGCGTGGGTGGCGATATTCGCGGTCGCGCCGGTGAGCGGCATCTATTATCCGGTCTCAGTATTGCCCGACTGGCTGCGCCTGATCGCGGATCTGCTGCCGGCCAGCTATGTGTTCGAGGGCATGCGCGCGCTGCTGTTTGAGCACACGTTCCGCACCGACCTGTTCGTGCGCGCCGTCGGACTGAACGTGCTTTATCTCGGATTCGGCATCGCCGTGTTCCTGGGCGTGTTCCGGGCCGCGCGCCGGCGCGGGCTGCTGATTAATGTCGGTGAATAGCCGGCAGGTTTGCTGAGCTTAATCAGACAAGGTTTGAATAATTCGAGGTAGGGTGCGTCCCACGCACCATTGTGTCGATCGGTGCGGCCGCTCCTGCGCATCCCTGCGCTCGCGGCATTCGTGCATCCATGCACAGCACAGGCGCACCCTACATTTTGGATTAACCGAGAGGTTCATCGGGCCAGTTCCGGCCATGAATCCGATGCGATATAGTGCGCGCGCATCGGCATCCGGCACGCGTACACGAGACAGGGAATGAACAAAAAAATTCTGATCGTCCTGGCCCATCCCCAGGTCAAAAGTTATTGCGGTGCCTTGGCGCAGGCCTATGCCGATGGCGCACAGGCAGCCGGGGCCGAGGTGCGGCAGGTGAACCTGGCCGAGATCAGGTTCAATCCGGTCGGCTCGGGCAGCCTCGAAAAACCGATGGAACTCGAGCCCGTGCTGAAGCAGGCGCAAGCCGACATTCAGTGGGCCGAACATCTGGTGTTCGTTTACCCGATCCTGTGGGGCACGATCCCGGCCCTGCTCAAGGGCTTTATCGAACGTGTTTTTGCAACCGGCTTCGCGGTGAACTTCCGCAGCGACTCGCCGCTCTGGGACAAGCTGCTCAAGGGCCGCAGCGCGCGCCTGATTGTTACGCTCAACACGCCGCCGCTGCTCTACCGGCTGCTGTTCCGGCGCGCCGGGCACATCACCATGAAGCGTTCGATCCTGGAGTTCTGCGGCATCGCGCCGGTGAAAATCACCGACGTCGGCCCGATGAAGAATTCATCGGCCGAGCAACGCGAGAAGTGGATACAACAGGCGCGCGCGCTGGGTGCGCGGCTGGTTTAATGCGTAGGGTGCGTTCCACGCACCATTCCTTCGTTTGATGTGAACGGTGCGTGGAACGCACCCTACATGCCGGTGTTTACACCAGTTCGGTCTTTTCCTTCCCACAGCGCTGACAACGATAGAGCGTGACGAGCTTGCCCTGACGCACGTCGAACTTGCGCTCCGACACCACCACCCACTTGTGGAAGTCATGCAGGCACAGGGTCTTGCCCTTGTTCCTGTCTTTCGGTCCCGGTTTTCTGAAATCCAGAATCTTGGCCATGGGCCATGCGTCGTCGTGTTCAGCGATGCCGGACAATGTCGCGCACGCGATCGTAGCGTGGCTTCCAGCCGAGCTCGTTGCGCGCGCGCGTTGTGTCGAGCGCCAGCGAACGTGATAGCGCCTCGATACAGCCCGGCGCCGTATCGAGACGATGCGCAAGCAGCCGCGCCGCCATGGGCAATCGCAGCCAGCGCGCCTGCCGGTGCAGCGCCAGCAACGTCACGCTTTCCTTGCAGGCGAGGTTGAAGGCGCCGCGCACCTTGCTGTGCAACGCCTGCAGAATCGCTTCCACCACGTCCTCTTCGTGCACGCATTGCAGCCGTGTTATTGCCGACTGACGCAGGGTCAGGTGTTGACGCAACAGGCGCGCCAGGACCGAGTCGGCGTGCGGGCCCACCAGCCAGTGCGGACGCAGGCGCACCAGGCGGCGCGCCGGGTGCCTGGCCTCGAACTCATCGAGCCAGGCCTCCACTGCCTGCAATGCCTCGGCGGCGGCACAGCCGGGCACGGCGCCGCGCGCATGCTGCTCGTCAATGGCGATATCAGCACGCGCGCTGTACACCAGTGCGCTGGAAAGATGGATGAGGTGATGGGTGTCGGCCGCCATTGCGCGCGTGTACAGATTCTGCGCGCCCTCCAGGACTTCGCCGCGTGCCGCGGCAGCGTCGCCGGCGGCGGGCGCCAGATGAATCACCGCGTGCACGCCTTGCAGCACGCGTGCCAGCATCGGAGATCGCAGATCGAGCACGACCTGCACGTAGCGCTCGTGCGTGAACGCGCTTTCACGCTGGTCCACGCCCAGAATGAGCTCAATGCCCGGATCGGCGGCCAGCCGCGTCAGCAGAAGCTGCGCAAAGCCCGAGGCGCTGCCGGTGACGAGTACATTCATGAGCAATGATCCATCCGGACTTGCATGGCTAGGGAGCATAGCTCATTCCGAAAGCATCTGCCCATCCCGGCGACCGCCATGGATGGCGGGAGGTAGTGCAACGCAGGGAGCAGTTGCCGGGATGGCGGGAGGCGCGCCCACAGGGATGCGGGCGGTACGAGCCCAAGGATGGGCGAGGTAGACCGCGTCTGGAACGAGCGGTCGAGACTGCGCCGGGAGCTGGCAGTCGAGGGCAACGCAGGGTCGCTCCGGGCTCCTGCCCTCACGCGACATTCGTGCGTCCCTGTACGTCAGAGCAATTGCCGGGATGGCGTGAGTGCAGAGTGCGAAGCCGTCAGTGAATGAGGCTTCCTTTACTGGACAAATGCAAGAGCGGTTTTTCTGCCGACCGCCATGGATGGCGGGAGTGCGGAGCGCGAAGCCGTCCCTACGGGGACAAATGCAGGAGCAGTTTTCCGCCGACTGTTCAGGAGGCCGCCACCGGCGCACACTGCGGACATGGCGTTTCAGGACCATTTCTCCGCACAGGCTGATGCCTACGCGCGTTTCCGGCCCACCTATCCGGATGCGCTTTATGCGTGGCTGGCCTCGCTCGTGCCATCGCGGGATCTTGCCTGGGACTGCGGTACCGGCAGCGGTCAGGCAGCGGTTGCGCTTGCTGCACACTTTACGCAGGTGATCGCGAGCGACCCGAGTCGCGAGCAAATTGCACACGCCACGGCGCATGCGCGGGTGCGCTACGCGGTCGCGAGCGCCGAACAGCCCCCCGCCGAAGCGATGGGCGCGGATCTGGTGACGGTTGCACAGGCGCTGCACTGGTTCGACTTCGAGCGCTTCTATCCGGCCCTGGAGCGCGTGCTGAAACCGGGCGGACTGTTCGCGGCCTGGGGTTATGGATTGATGCAGATTGCGCCCGAGGTGGATGCCGTCGTGCAGGATTACTATGCAAATATCGTTGGGCCATTCTGGCCACCAGACCGGCGGCATATCGAGAGCGGGTATCAGACGATCCCGTTCCCGCTGACCGAGATCACGCCGCCGGCGTTCGCCATGAACGCCGTATGGACTCTGGACGCGCTGCTCGGTTACCTCGATACCTGGTCCGCGACCCGCCGATTTCGGCAGGCGCGTGGCGAAGATCCGCTGGGGGCGTTGCGACCGGCTTTGGCCGAGGCTTGGGGCGGGATAGCGGAGCGGCGAGTGGCGTGGCCGCTTTTCCTGCGCCTTGGCCACTATCCAGGAGGCGGCGCCCTCTGATGTATCGGATTTTGCGGGAGAATTACGCCGGAGCATAAAGCCCTCTATGAGTTTCAGTGGGCTCCCCTTGGCCCCTGCCAGACTTAATATTGCTTGCGCTGGCCCACCGGGTTGTCTGTAATAGACAGCGGATCACTGCATGCGCCAAAAAGGAGCATTGCCAGGACGATTGAATAACAATAAGGGTACCCGGCATCCCCCTGAACACCGGGGGATTCACAGGAGCAACGTTACCCAGGGAAGTTGAAACAAGCCGACCAGAGCGGCATCCGGTTTCGTGACCAGAGCAAACGTGGACACATCCACCGACAACTCGGTTTCCCGTACCACAGCCGCCGGAGCGGTTCTCGCTCCGGTGATCGAATTTCTTGTGCGCCATGCACCATTCGATCGCATGGCCTCCAGCCACCTCGAATTTCTCGCCCAACGGTCGCAACTCGCTTTCTATGCCAAGGGCGAGGCGATCACCGATCCTGCCCAGGGCACAGCGGAGCGTTTTTTCATCATCAAGCAGGGGCGGGTGCGCGGCGAAGTCGAGCCGGGCGGTGACCATGATGCCTGGGAATTGCATGCCGGCGAATGCTTCCCGATCGGCGCCTTGCTGTCGCGCCGGCCAGTGCGCATGGCGCAACGCGCGGTGGAGGACACGTTCTGCCTTGAATTGACGCACGACGATTTCGACACGCTGTATGCGGACAGCCCCGAATTCCGGGATTTCTGCTCGCGCCGCCTTGCCAGCATGCTGGACCGGACCCTGCACACGCTGCAGGCCGCCATCACCACCCAGGCATCGAGCGAAGCGCCGTATGGGGCAGCGCTCGCCAGCCTGATGCTCCGCGCGCCCGTGACCTGCGCGCCCGCCACCCGGCTGCGCGATGCGCTGGCGATTATGCACGCCGAGCACGTCGGGTCGATTGTGGTCACCGACAAATCGGGCCGGCCGCTGGGTATTTTCACCCTACACGATCTGCTGGCCCGGGCCGCGCAAAAAGAATTCGCCTTCGACACGGCCATCGAGCAGGTCATGACGCCGAAGGTATTCGCGCTGGCGCCGTCCGACACGGTGCACGAGGCGGCGCTGCTCATGGCACGCGAGTCGATCGGGCATGTGTGTGTGGTGGAAAACGGACTGCTGCGCGGTGTCGTGTCGGAGCGCGACCTGTTCTCCCTGCAACGCATCGGTCTCGCGCGGCTCTCGCGGGTGATTGCGCAGGCGCCGGATCTCGACAGCCTGGCGCGCCACGCACGCGACGTTCACCGGCTCATCGACCAGATGCTGGTGCAGGGCGTCTCGGTGGCCCAGCTTACCCAGGTCACCACCCTGCTCAACGACCATGTCACCCGCCGCGTCATCGAGCTGGTGCTGGCCGAGTCCGGCGCGCCGTCCGTGCCGTTCACCTGGCTGGCCTTTGGCAGCGAAGGCCGTCAGGAGCAGACGCTCAAGACCGACCAGGACAATGGCATCCTGTTCCTGCTGCCCGCGGGCGGGAATGCCGAGGCGCTGCGCCAGGAGCTGTTGCCGGTGGCGAAGCGCATCAATGCCGCGCTCGATCGCTGCGGCTATCCGCTCTGCAGCGGCAACATCATGGCCGGCAATCCCGAGTGCTGCCTGTCGCTCGAAGAGTGGCAGGCACGCTTCGCGCGCTGGATCGAGCAGGGAACGCCGGAGCATCTGCTCAAGGCCAGTATCTATTTCGATTTACGCGCGCTCTGGGGCGATGCGACTCCGGTCATGGAGCTGCGCCGGTGGCTGACCGGCCGTGCGGCCGGCAACCCGCGCTTCCTGCGGCAGATGGCGGAAAACGCGTTGCGTAACCAGCCGCCGCTCGGGCTGGTGCGCGAATTCGTGCTGGAAGGCGATGGCGAGCATGCGCACAAGCTCGATCTCAAGCTGCGCGGCGCCACGCCCTTCGTGGACGGTGCGCGCCTGCTGGCGCTCGCGCAGGGCGTCGAGGAAACCGGCACGCTCGCGCGCCTGCGCGGTGCAGTACGCACTGGTGCCTTGCATGCCGCCGAGGCGGAGGCGTGGTGCGATGCGTTTTCGTTTATCAATCTGCTGCGCATGCGCGCCCACCAGGATCAGGCGCGCCACGACCGGGTACTGGATAACCACATCGATCCGGACAGCCTGAACGAACTCGACCGGCGCATCCTCAAGGAAGCATTCCGCCAGGCGCGCAAGCTGCAGGCGCGCATTCGTCTAGACTATCAGCTATGAGCCTTCTCGCGCGTCTGTTTCGTCCCCAGCTCGAACTGCCCGAGGCGCTGGCGCAGCGCGTGCAGGCATGGCGCGCACTGCCCGGAATGGATGAGCGCACAGCGCTGGCGCAGGCGCGTTTCGTGGTCGTGGACGTCGAGACTTCCGGGCTGGATGCACGCCGTGACCGGTTGTTGTCGATCGGCGCGGTTACCGTCGCGGCGCAACGTGTTGTGCCGGGCCATGGCTACGAGGTATTCCTGCGTGCCGCAACGCCGAGTTCGCGCGCGAACATTCTGGTGCATGGTATTACGCCGCAAACGCAGCGCGGCGGCGATGTGCCGGAAACGGCGCTCATGGGTTTCCTGGAGTTTGCGCGCCGCGATGTGCTGGTCGCTTTCCACGCGAACTTCGATCAGACGGTTCTTGACCGCGCCGCGCGTGCCCTGCTCGGCGTGCGCCTGCCCAACCCGTGGATCGATGTCGCGCAGCTGGCGCCGGCGCTCGTACCCGAGGCGCGCTTGGTGAACCGTCCGCTGGACGACTGGCTCGGCTATTTCGGCCTGCGCGCGCATGTCCGTCACAGCGCGGCGTCCGATGCGTTCGCGACCGCCGAACTTTTTCTGATTCTGCTGGCGCGCGCCGCGCGCCAGGGGCTCACGAGCGTGAGCCAGCTACGTGCCGCGTGCGAGCGGCAGCAACGACTTCTTCCAGGAGGCGGGGCAGGAGGGGCGTGACACCCGGACCGGGATGTCCCTGTCACAACGGTTTTTCCATCAACAAAGAGGAGGAGCAGCATGCAACTCACCGAGCGTCACCGCGAATACTGGCGAAAAAACGTCAGGCTCACGGTAATCCTGCTCGCGATCTGGTTCATCGTAACCTACGTCGTGGGCTTTTATGCGCGTGAATTAAATACGATCACCCTGTTCGGCTGGCCGTTGGGCTTCTATATGGGCGCCCAGGGTTCGCTGATCATTTTTGTCGTGATCATCTTTTACTACGCCCGCTATATGAATAAGCTGGACATAGAGTATGGCGTCGCGGAGGAGGACAAATAATGGCAACGCAAACACAAAAACAATTTTTCCAGCAGCTGAAAAAATATTACAGCGTCTACACTGGTGGTTTCATCGGCTTCGTCATCCTGCTGGCGATCGCCGAACAGATGGGTCTGACGCCGAAGTACATCGGCTACGCCTTCCTGTTCGCCACCATCAGCCTGTACGCGGTCATCGGCATCATGAGCCGCACCGCGGACGTGTCCGAGTACTACGTGGCCGGGCGGCGCGTGCCAGCGTTCTTCAATGGCATGGCAACCGGTGCCGACTGGATGTCGGCGGCGTCGTTCATCGGCATGGCCGGCGGCCTGTACATCCAGGGCTATGACGGACTCGCGTTCATCCTGGGCTGGACCGGTGGCTACGTGCTGGTGGCGCTGTTCCTGGCGCCGTACCTGCGCAAGTTCGGGCAGTTCACCATTCCAGACTTTCTTGGCGAACGGTATGGCGGAAACATTGTGCGTTCCGTGGGCGTGTTCGCTGCGATCCTGTGTTCGTTCACCTATGTGGTGGCACAGATCTACGGCGTCGGCCTGATCACCTCGCGCTTCACCGGCATCGAGTTCGGCATCGGCGTGTTCGTCGGCCTGGGCGGCATCCTGGTGTGCTCGTTCCTGGGCGGCATGCGCGCGGTGACCTGGACGCAGGTGGCGCAGTACGTGATCCTGATCATCGCTTACCTGCTCCCGGTGGTGTGGTTGTCGGTGAAGATCACCAACTTCCCGATCCCGCAGCTGTCCTACGGTTACGCGCTGCAAAAGGTGACTGAGCGAGAGAAGGCGATCACTGTCGATCCGAAGGAGATCGAGGTGCGCACGATCTTCAAGGACAAGGCGGCGGCGGCCGACGCCAAGCTCAAGGACCCGGCGGCGGCGTATGCGGCGGACAAGGCGGCGACCGACAGGAAACTCGCCGATATCAAGAAGGACAAGAAGGCGACGCCGGAAGCTGTAGCGGCTGCCGAGAAGTCGGCAGCGAGTTTCCCGAAGGACGTGGATGAAGCCAAGAAGCAGTGGGCCAAGGACAAGGGCCTGGCGGCACGTGCCGCCCCACCGCGTCCGCATGCCGAGGCCTTCCCGGGCAAGGATGAAGCCGCGAAGAACACCGCGCGTCTCAACTTCCTGGCGCTGGTGTTCTGTCTCATGGTCGGTACCGCGGCCCTGCCGCACATCCTCATGCGCTACTACACGACACCCAGCGTGAAGGAAGCGCGTGACTCGGTCGGCTGGTCGCTGTTCTTCATCTTCCTGCTGTACTTCACGGCCCCGGCGCTCGCCGTGCTGGTGAAGTTCGACGTGTACACCCATCTGGTGGGATCGAGTTTTGCCGATCTGCCGAGATGGATCGCGTCGTGGGCAGCGGTGGATCCGACGCTGGTGTCGGTGAAGGACATCAACGGTGACGGCATCGTGCAACTCGCCGAGATCGTGCTCGGGCAGGACATCATCGTGCTGGCGACGCCGGAGATTGCCGGGTTGCCGTACGTGGTCTCGGGCCTGGTGGCGGCCGGCGGTCTGGCGGCGGCGCTGTCGACCGCGGATGGACTGTTGCTGACCATCGCCAACGCCCTGTCGCACGACGTGTACTACAAGATGCTCGACCCGCATGCCTCGACCCAACGTCGCCTGACGGTAGCCAAGGTGCTGCTGCTGGTGGTGGCGGCAATCGCGGCAACCGTGGCGGCGCAGAAACCGGCGGACATCCTGTTCCTGGTGTCGGCGGCGTTCTCGCTGGCGGCGGCCGGGTTCTTCCCGGCGCTCACGCTCGGCATCTTTTGGAAACGGGCCAACAAGTGGGGTGCCATCCTCGGCATGCTGGCCGGAGTCGGGATCACGTTCTATTACATGACCCTGTCCCAGCCGTGGCTGCGTGAACTGTTCTACGGTATCGCGCGCTCCGTACCGGTGAAGCCCGAGGACCTCTGGTTCGGGATCAGTCCGATCTCGGCCGGCATCTTCGGCATACCGCTCGGGTTCGCGGTGATCGTTATTGTGAGCCTGCTCACGCCGGCGCCGGACAAGAAGGTGCAGGAGTTGATCGAGCACGTGCGCTATCCGCACCTGAAGGGATCGGCAGCACGTTCCAGTTAATTTTTAGCAATATACTTGGCAGGGGGCTTCGGCCCCTTGCCATTTTTTTTATCAGCCCTCAGTGTTCAGGACTTCGCGCCAGGCACGGAATCCTGAACACTGAATGTTGCGAGGAATGCTCCAGACATGTTGACGCTGATTGTCGTGCTCAAGGCCCTTACCGAGGTGGCCGGGCTCGCCCTGCTCGGGCAGGGCATCCTGTACCTGTTGGCCGGTGCCAGCCGCGAGCAGAATGTTTTTTACCGAGTGCTGCAGACGCTGACCATGCCGGTGTGGCGCGCAGTGCGTTTCGTCACGCCGCGCCTTATCGTGGATCGGCACATCGGCTATCTGGCGTTCCTGCTGCTGGGTCTGGTTTGGTATTTGCTGGTCGGCCTCCAGGCCGGGCAATGCCTGGACCAGCTCGGGCACCCGGTCTGTGAACGACTGCAGCAGGAATACGCTAAGCGTTGTGAGGCGGGTTCGACCGAGGCCTGCGATGTGTTGCGTCGTCAGGCAACGCTGCCAACCTCCAGACCGTAAGCATCACTCCACGCGGCGCAAGTCGGCGACCAGGTGCGCGAGGTCGGTACGGCTGGCATCCAGGATCAGGCGGTGCGCCATGTGCCGGTCGAAGCGGTGCAGGTGCTCTACCACACCCTTGACCTTGTCCGGGTCATGCAGCGTGTGCCAGGCCATGCCGAGCTGATACCAGATATGCGGGTTCATCGGCTGGAGCTGTGCGGCGCGCTCAATGGCCTGCACCGCCTCGGCATGGTTGTCCTGTTTTGCCAGTGATAGCCCGAGGCCGTACCAGGCGCGGTCGAATTTTTGATCCAGGCGCACGGCCTCGCGAAAGGCTTCAATGGCCTCGGCCGTCTTGTGCGATTTGTCGCACTGGAAGCCGAGATTGAACCACGCGGTTGAATTGCGCGGGGCTAGCTCGACGACCCGGCGGAACGCCGCCTCGGCCTCGGTGTTGCGCTCAAGCGCGGCCAGCAGGTAGGCGAGCGCGTGGGCGGCACGCGCAAAGCCGGGATCGGCGCTCACGGCATCGCGGTATGCGGCGAGCGCCGCCACCGGTTGTTTGAATGTGCGCAGCAGACGTGCGCGCAGGTAGTGGCGCCAAGCGTCGAAGTTCATGGAGTTTTCGTGATGGCAGAAGAAAATGGAATAGTCATTGTGCGGCGTTCCACCCAGCTGGGCAAGGATCGAGCGCCTTCATCGCGCCGAACATAAAACTTCAGCCTGTTGCCCGCGTCGCTGCCGTTGGCGCCCGCAAGCCCGCGGTCACGAATATGAGCGACATCGGCCATGGATGCGGTTTCGGGCGATATCTATTTGCGGGCTGTGGTATCCGCTTGGCATGGCAGTGATGGCACGTATTAAACGTTCAAATCGTAGTCAGGCAATTTTGCAGACCCGATGCGGGAACAGGTTTTTTTGAGTTTTAAGGGACCGGCCCGGCAACGCCGACTTTTTCTGAAACGTATTAGCTTGTACTTATGCATGATTCATTTCATGCGCTTATTTTATTTTCAGATTGATGTACTGGGTAACCTGAACAAAATCCGTTTATCCGTGGATCAGAAGAAACCAAAATATATCCAGTTATTTGAAGGGTAATATCGGTAACGCCGACACAGGGACAAGAGGCGATCGCTGTTGCTCCTTAACAGCAGCGCAAAAACAGAACCTCCACCTTTGTATGCCACGCCGTAACAGTCGGCCAGGGAGTGTTTGCCGTTCATTATTCCCCTGAATCCATCAATCATTATTTTCTGAGGACGAAGAATGAAAACAAAAATCAAGCAGTGGATGACCGTCTCGGTACTCGCGATTGGCGTCAGCTACGGCACCATCGGCCTGGCGGACGGTGCCCGTCTCCCGCCAATCGACAGCTACCTGACTACCATGGTTGAGAAGTCCGTTGTCGCCGGCAGCATCCGCAAGGATGTGGTTACCGGCATGATCGTGATGGACAACGACATGAATGTGATGTTCGATTACACGGGTAAGGTTTATTCGGTCAGAACCAACGAACACACCGGCGTGATCACCTCGCTGGGTGATGCCATCGGCACCATCCAGGGCACGGCCAAGTTCCCCCTCGCATTTGCCCAGGCGGCTATTGCCGCCAAGGCGGCGCTGATGGGTTTGGGCCCCATGCCGATGATGCCGGCAGTGATCCCCTGGACCTGCGCCACCTGCACCCTGGTGGTCGCCGGCACCACCTACCGTTCGGTCGTTGATCGCCCCGACTTGATCCCGGGCGCCAGTCAGATGGACGCTGCCTCGCTCGCCGGCACGGTCGACGCCATGAAGATGCAGGGCCGCGCCTTCACCGGACTTACTCCGGTTGAGGTCGGCTCGCTGATCGCGAGCAACAGCCTGAGTGTTCGCATGGCTGGCTGTTCGGCGCTGGTGGCGGCATCCGGCCCGAACGCCGGCAAGGTTGGCACGCTGTGCCTGAACGGCACTTTCAGCTTCGACCTCAGCGGCGTGCTTTTGCCGACCAGCCCGACCGACATGATGACCCCGATGACCTCGACCATCACCGGCACTGGCACCTCGAACTGCACCACCGTGTTGCACAAGCCGTTGCAGATGCAGTAACTGTCGTCGACAGTTGCAGCAGAACGGACACCCATTGGGTGTCCGTTTTTTTTGTCCGCAGTTTTTCAGGCACAACTTCGTGAGCAGGTTGGTTGATCGCCGAACAGCCAAATGTGACAGGGAGAATTGTCGACCGCCTTGCCATGGCCGTTTTGGCCTGCCCGGCCCGGCCCCTGTTCGGGGGGTTTTCTTGTGGGTCTTGTGGGACTGGCCCGGCTATTCCAGAATGCAGAGAACAGGCTCATATTCACGAGCCTTTGCGTAGCCAAGACTGCGGGAGGAAACATGGCGAAGCCCAAGAGAAAATCCAAAGCCAGGCGCAAGGTAAAAGCCAGGGCGAAGCCGAAGTCAAAGGCCCCAAAAAAGCTCAAAGCGAAACCCAGAACAAACTCCGTAAAGAAGGCCGTTCGCCGCGCGACGAAAAAACCCGCTGCCCGGGCGAAAAAGCGCACGGCGGCGAAGGTGCCGCGCTCCAAGGTTTATCCGGTGCCGGCTGCGGTCGCCAAGCGTGCCCACATCGACCCAAAGAAGTACAAGGCCATGTACGAGCGTTCTGTGAAAAATCCGGACGGCTTCTGGGCCGATCAGGCCAAGCAGTTCGTCAGCTGGTCGAAGCCATGGAGCAAGGTCAGCGACTGGAGTTTTGACGCGAAGAACCTGCACATCCAGTGGTTCATCGACGGCAAGCTGAACGTTTCCTGGAACTGCCTCGACCGGCATCTCGCCAAGCGCGGCGACCAGGTGGCAATCCTGTGGGAAGGCGACGATCCGAAAGACGACCGCAAGATCACCTACCGCGAGCTGCATGCCGAGGTGTGCCGGCTCGCCAATGTGCTCAAGGCGCGCGGCGTGAAGAAGGGCGACCGCGTGTGCCTGTATATGCCGATGGTGCCGGCCGCAGCCGTCGCCATGCTCGCCTGCACGCGCATCGGCGCGGTGCATTCGGTGGTGTTCGGCGGCTTCTCACCGACGTCGCTGTCCGACCGCATTCTCGATTCCGACTGCCGCGTGGTGATTACCGCCGATGAAGGCGTGCGCGCTGGCAAGAAGGTTCCGCTCAAGGCCAACACCGACACCGCGCTGGCAAAGTGCCCGAACGTGCACACGGTGCTGGTTTACAAACGTACCGGCGCGGCGGTCGCCATGAAGCCCGGCCGTGACATTGTCTATCAGGACGAAATCGCAAAGGCCTCGGCCGATTGCCCGATTGTGGAAATGGACGCCGAAGATCCGATGTTCATCCTCTACACCTCGGGTTCGACCGGCAAGCCGAAGGGCGTGTTGCACACTACGGGCGGTTATCTGGTGTTCGCCGCCATGACCCACAAGTACGTGTTCGACTACCACGATGGCGATATCTATTGGTGCACGGCCGACGTCGGCTGGGTCACGGGCCACACCTATATCGTCTACGGCCCGCTCGCCAACGGCGCGATCTCGCTCATGTTCGAGGGTGTGCCCAACTACCCGAGCAGCTCGCGCTTCTGGGAAGTGATCGACAAGCACAAGGTAAATACCTTCTACACCGCACCGACTGCGATCCGTGCGCTCATGCGCGAGGGTGAGGCGCCGGTCAAGAAGACCAGCCGCAAATCGCTCAAGCTGCTCGGTACGGTCGGCGAGCCGATCAATCCCGAGGCCTGGGAGTGGTATTACCACGTGGTCGGCGACGGGCGCGTGCCGATCGTCGACACCTGGTGGCAGACCGAAACCGGCGGGCACATGATCACACCGCTGCCGGGCGCGACCAAACTCAAGCCGGGTTCAGCCACCAAACCGTTCTTCGGCGTGGTGCCGGGCATCGTCGATGACAAGGGCAAGCTGCTCAAGGGAGAATGTTCGGGCAGCCTCGTCATTACGCGTCCGTGGCCGGGAATGATGCGCAGCGTGTACGGCGACCACCAGCGTTTCGTCGATACTTATTTCAAGGCCTACCCGGGTTACTACTTCACCGGCGATGGTGCGCGCCGCGATAAAGACGGTGATTACTGGATTACCGGGCGCGTGGACGATGTGCTGAATGTTTCCGGCCATCGTCTCGGCACAGCGGAAGTTGAGTCGGCGCTGGTGTTGCATCACTCGGTCGCCGAGGCCGCCGTGGTCGGTTTCCCGCACGACATCAAGGGCCAGGGTATTTATTGTTACGTGACGCTCAAGACCGGCATCGCGGCCACCGAGGAACTGCGCAAGGAGCTGATGCTGCAAGTGCGCAAGGAGATCGGGCCGACGGCGACACCGGATGTCATCCAGTGGGCGCCGGGCCTGCCGAAAACGCGCTCGGGCAAGATCATGCGCCGCATCCTGCGCAAGATCGCCGCCAATGAAACCGACAGTCTCGGCGACACCTCGACGCTCGCTGATCCGGCAGTGGTGGATGATCTGGTCAAGAACCGCGCGCACAAGTAGGGACCATCACGCTGCCGCCGAAGGACGGGCGGCAGCGTGAACACCTTGTTTCACCGTAGTGCCTGACGCGTTATTCTCTCTTTACCATGACCGAACCCTTGATGATCGGCACGTGCGGATGGAGCCACGTTTCCGGCGCCGACTTCTATCCGCCTGAGTTGCCGGACGACTGGCGCTTCTGCTTCTACAGCAACAACCTGCGCAGCGTGCTGGTGCCGCAGGAGATCTGGGGCTCCGCAATACGTGCCGACGTCGCGCAGTGGCTGGAGGACAGCGATCCGGCATTTCGTTTCGTGATCGAACTGCCGGCGACGCTCGGCATGCCGCTGACGCATGACAAGCGCGAGCAGGCGTTGGCACAATTCCTTGAAACGCTCGAACCGATCGCGCCGCGCACGGCCGGGCTGTTGCTGCGCATTGCACCGGATACGGACGTATTGCCTGACTGGTTTGAGCATTTTTTGAATCGTCTCGCCGATGTCGCCCCGTTGTGCGTCGATCTTCCGGAAGGGCCGTGGCGCGCGCCGGCAGTTCTCGCGATGCTTGAGCGCCAGAACGCCGGTCTTGCCTGGCGCTGCGCGCGCGAGCCCGCACCGCATCCCGGCGGCCGGTTGATGGTTGCGCTGGCGCCGCCTGCGCCTGCGCGCGAGGTGCGGCACTGGATCGAGCGGCTCGCGCAGTGGCAGGGGCGGGATTCACTCGCCGGATTATTTTTCGAGTCAGGCGCGGCCAAGGCGGCTCAGGAAGCGCGGCTGATCGCCGAACTTATGGGAGTCTAGGGAAGGCATGCCTGCACAAATATAGTCATATTATGGATGGAGAAACTATGGACGTTCTTGAAGCCATGCGCGGCCGCAAATCGACCCGCGCGTATCTCGACAAACTGGTGACACGTGCAACGATCGAGTCGATTCTCGACGCCGCGCGCTGGGCGCCATCCGGCGTGAACACCCAGCCGTGGCAGGTGGCGGTAGTCACTGGTGCGACGAAGGAAAAGATCGGCATGGATATGCTTGCCGCGCGCAAGGCCAGGCAGGTGGAGAATCCGGACTATACCTATTACCCGAAAGATTGGCAGGAGCCGTACAAGTCGCGACGCAAGGCCAGTGGCCTGGCGTTGTATGCGGCGTTGAATATCGGCAAGGATGATGTTTTCGCACGTCTCAAGGCATGGAATGGTAACTACCATTTTTTCGGCGCGCCCGTCGGGCTGCTGTTCTTTGTTGATCGGGAACTCTCCCAGGGCGCGTGGGTGGACATGGGCATGTTCATCGAGAATGTCATGCTCGCAGCGCGCGGCCACGGCCTCGACACCTGTCCGCAGGCCTCGTTGGCCGAGTACCCGGATATCGTTCGCGGTATTCTTAACATACCGGCGACGCGCACGCTCGTCTGTGGCATGGCACTCGGGTACGCCGATGCCAATGCGCCGGTCAACCGTTACCGCACCGAACGCGAACCGGTAAGCACCTTCTCCACCTGGCATGACTGAAAAAAAAGTGCGTGGGCGGTTTGCGCCGTCACCCACCGGCCCACTGCATTTTGGCTCACTGGTGGCCGCAGTCGGCAGTTACCTGAGTGCACGTTCGCATGGCGGTGCGTGGCTGGTGCGCATGGAAGACCTTGATCCGCCGCGCGAGACGAAAGGCGCCGCCGACGATATTCTGCGCACGCTTGAGGCATACGGCTTCGAATGGGACGGCGAGATTCTCCACCAGAGCCGGCGGCGCGATGCGTACGAAGCGGCGCTCGATGCCCTGCATCAATCACATGCACTGTATGAATGTGGCTGCACGCGCAAGGAAATCGCCGATTCCAGCATGCACGGTGTTGATGGGCCGGTGTATCCCGGCACCTGCCGCGCCGGTCTTGCTGCCGGGCGCAGCGCGCGTGCACTGCGTGTGCGTACTGACCATACGGTGATCGAATTCGACGACCGGGTGCAGGGTAAACAGCATGCACAGCTCGAACGAGAGGTCGGTGATTTCGTCGTGCGCCGCGCCGATGGTTTCTATGCCTATCAGCTGGCGGTGGTGGTGGATGACGCGGAACAGGGCATCACGGAAGTTGTGCGCGGCGCTGATCTCCTGACATCCACGCCGCGCCAGATTTACCTGCAACGCCTGCTCGGGTTCTCGACCCCCGGCTATCTGCATTTACCGGCGGTGTTGAACGCGCAAGGTGAGAAGCTCAGCAAACAAACCCGCGCCGAACCTTTGGCGCGAACCAACCCCGTGCCGGTGCTGTGGCAGGCGCTGGCGTTTCTCGGCCAGTGTCCGTCGTCCGAGTGGCAGGCGGCGACGCGCGCAGATTTCTGGGCGGTAGCTATCTCACGATGGTCGGAGGAGGCGATTCCGCGAGTCGCTGGTAGTGTGTGGGGTCACGCCATTTGACCGGAATCAATGTCGCTGGAAGGTGACGATCGCATAATTGACTGCAATATTGAGGAGATGGGTTCAATGAAATCGACGATCGGGTTGTGCGCGTTGGCGGTGCTGACTCTGGGCGGTTGTGTTACCAGCGGCACCTATGATCAGAAAGTGGAAGAACTGTCCGCCTGTCAGGATGAGCGCCTGTCCATGCAGGCCAAGGCCAAGACGGAGCTGGATGCAACCATTGCTGCCCAGCTCGAACTGGAGGCCGGTCTGCAGGGCATGAAGACTGAGTACGAGGCCTGCAAGAAGGCCACCGAGGAGGCGCGTCAGTACGGCGAGAAACTTAAGCAGCGCGAGGCCGATTTGCGCGGCCGCTTGCAGAAGGAGCTGACCGACAAGGATGTGGAAATCAGCCAGCTCAAGGGCCAGCTCACGGTCAGCGTGCTTGACAAGATACTGTTCAAATCCGGTCGCGCCGACATCCTGCCGGCCGGTCTGGCGGTGCTGGAGAAGGTTACCAAGGTGCTGGAGCAGACCGATGACATGATCCGCGTCGAAGGCCACACCGACAACGTGCCCATCAGCGACAAGCTCAAGGAGAAATATTTCTCCAACTGGGAGCTGTCCGCGGCGCGTGCTGCCAGCGTGGTGCGTTACTTCCAGCAGGGCGAGCACAAGATCGACCCGCTGCGCATGGAGGCGGTCGGCTACGCCGAGTACCGGCCACTGGCACCGAACGACAGTGATGCCAACAAGCAGCGTAACCGGCGCGTGGAGATCGTGCTGACGGCGGTGAAGCCACCGGTCGAGACCACGCCGGCCAGTCCGGACGCCGCCGCGCCACCGGCGCAGTGATCGATCAGAATCGGTACTTGTAATGACTATTTATGTGCAGGCCTGCTTTCCTTAGACGCTCAGGCGTTTACGCACCAGTCGTACCGCGACAAGATAGCCAGCGATTCCATAGGCAAACATCACCGCCAGGTGCAGGGTGATATTGCTGACCGGCAGGCCCGCCACCAGCGGACGCACGAGCTCGACGGCATGCACCAGCGGCAGCCAGTGGACAATTTCCTGCAACAGCGGCGGCAGCGTGCTGATCGGGTAGAACACGCCGGACAGCAGCATGAGCGGCGTCATGACCAGGGTCGTGTAGTAGCTGAATGAGGCGTAGCTGCCGGCGCGCGCGGTTACGATCAGTGCCGTGGCAGCAAAGGTGAGGCCGGCCAGGAACAGGATCGGCAGCACCCAGAGCGCGCGCCAGTCCGCGACCGCGCCGAGCGCGGCCGCGACCAGCAGGATGCCGGCGCCGTGAATCGCGGCCTTGGTCGCGCACCACAGGATTTCGCCAGCCAGGATATCCGGAATCTCCAACGGGCTCGCCAGCATCGCGTCGTAGCTTTTCTGCGGCACCATGCGCGTGAACACGCCGAACAGCGCCTCGAAGCCGGCGGTGTTCATGGCCGAGGCGGCGAGCGTGCCGGAGGCGAGGAACGTCAGGTAGGGCATGTCCATCTGTCCGCCGATGAACATGCCCAGCCCGTAGCCGAAGGCGACCAGGTAGAGGAGCGGCTCGCCGAGGTTGATCACGATGCTCGATCCGATCATCTTGCGCCACACAAGCATGTTGCGCGCCCAGATGGCGAAAGCGGCGTGACGCAGGCGCGGGGTGTAGGCGGTGAGCATATTCATACAGCCTCTAAAGAATCCGGTCTCTCATGTAGGTTGGGTTAAGCCGCGCAAGCGGCGAACCCAACAAAATCATATCCGTCCATTCCGCCTTGTCCGCAATAGGAAATACTCAAGGCTTCCTTAGTCACGCAGCTCATGGCCGGTGAGCTTGAGGAATACGTCTTCAAGATTCGCCGGCCGGTGCAGGAACGTGAGCTCGCGGTGCTGCTCCAGGGTGGCGAGCAGGGCGCGCGCGTCGCGCGTATAGCAGTAATGCGTGTCGCCCAGTTCTTCGATGCGCGCGTCACTGACCCCGGCGAGTACTGAGCGCGCACGTTCCGGCGCGCCGCGCACTTCCAGCACCTCGGCTTCGACATGCTTGCGGATGAGATCGCGCGGCGAGCCGCGCTCCAGTACCTTGCCGTTGTCCACGATCACCAGTTCGTCGCACAGCCTTTCGGCTTCGTCCATGTAGTGGGTGGTGAGCAGCAGCGTGCGGCCCTGGTCGCGCAGCGCGCGCAGCCGCGCCCAGATCATGCGCCGCACCTGCGGGTCGAGCCCGGTGGTCGGTTCGTCGAGGATGATGAGTTCGGGGTGGTTGATGAGGGCGCGCGCGATGGTCAGCCGGCGCTTCATGCCGCCCGAGAGCGTGGCGATTGGCGCGTCGGCGCGGTCGCTGAGTTCCACGAATCCGAGCAGCTCGCGGATGCGTTCCTCCACCGGCGTGCCGGTCAGTCCGAAGTAGCGGGCATAGACACGCAGGTTCTCGATCACCGTGAAGTCCGGATCGAGGTTGTCGGCCTGCGGCACCACGCCGCAACGCGCGCGCACCGCGCGGCCTTCCGCTGGAATCGGCAGGCCGAACACGCGTACCTCGCCGCTCGTGCCCGGCGACAGCCCGAGTAACGCGCGCAGGGCGGTGGTCTTGCCGGCGCCATTCGGCCCGAGCAGGCCGAAACAGACACCGGCCGGCACGACGAGGTCCAGCCCGCGCAACACCTCGCGTTCGCCGAAGCGTTTGGTGAGTCCGCGAATGTCTACAACTGGTTGCATGCGCCTACTTTACCGGTTTACACGTGATTGCGTAACAGGCGAGTCGGCACAGCTCGTGCCCGGACATGCTGGGGCAGCCCCAGCAGGGTGCTGACGCTTGAACAGAAGTTGAAAAACTCTGCTCAGGAAGGAATGGGCGCAGCGGGTAGCGTGACCACGACACTGAGCCCGCCCGACGGTTCGTTGCGAGCCGAGACCTCGCCGCCATGCAGGCGCACGGCCTTTTGCGCAATAGCAAGACCAAGACCGTAGCCGCCGCTCGCGCGATCGCGCGCAGTGCCCACGCGCACGAACGGCTCGAACAACCGCGGCAGCATCGCTTCCGGCACACCGGGACCCTGATCGCGGATCACAATCCGCCAGCTGTCCGGTTTGCCGCGGCCGCGTTCCAGCGACAGGCTCACGCTGGTGTCTTCCGGCGTATAACGAACCGCGTTGCGGACAATATTTTCGAGCGCGCTGTGCAGCAGCCGCGCCTCGCCCTCGATCACGGCCGGTTCGCTGCGGGTGATCGCTACCCGGCGGCGGGACGCGCGCGCCTCATAGTCGGCATCGCTCGCCACGCTGGCGAGCAGCTCGGCCAAGTCCACCGGCTCGCGCGTGGCGGTCGCGACGCTGGCATTGAGCTTGGCGAGTGACAACAGCTGGCCGATCAGGTCGTTGAGGCGCTCGGCCTCGCGCTCGATACGATCAAACTCCGCGTCGGCCTCGCCAGCAACGCGCTGGCGTGCCAGCCCCAGTGCCACCTGCAAACGTGCCAGCGGCGAGCGCAACTCGTGCGACACATCGCTCAACAATTGGCGTTGCGAGGCCATCAGCTCCTGCAGCCGTTGTGCCATATGGTCAAACGCGTGGGCGAGATCGGCGACTTCATCCTTGCGCGTGCCGAGCGTCGGAGCGACCCGTGCACTCAAGTCGCCGGCCGCGTAGGCTTCGGTCGCGCGCCGCAACCGGCCGAGCGGTGCGGTGAGATAGCGAGCCAGCAGAAAACACACGAGGCCGCTTACCAGTGCCGCCAGGATCAGTGGCAGCGCGATGACATGCGGCCGGTCCAGAACCCGGCCCAGCGTCACGCCCTGGTAGTCCGCGATCAGCCGGTATTCGGTGTCGTCCGGCAAGCGGATCTCGAGCCGCAAGCGCGGCCCCATCGGTCCGTGTCCCGGGCGCAAGGCTTCGCGCGCCAGCCGCTCGGCAATACCGAGGGGCAGCGGACGGCCGAGCAGATCCGCGCCGTTGCGGTCCAGCAGAAACAGCGGTACCGGCTCGCGCCGGTCGATCTCGCGCAGCCATGTCTTGAGTCCGTCGACACCATCGCGCTCGGCAATACGCTGCGCATTGTTCACGTGGCTCAGCAAACGCGCGCGCGGACTCATGGCGACGTTCTCCAGGCGGGCCTGTTCAAGATAATGCGACGCCGTGAGCATGGCCGCACCCGCGAACAGGATGAGCGCGGCCCAGAATGACAGAAAGATTTTCCAGAACAGACGGTGCATGCTGATGTCTCAGGGTCGCGTGTACTGGTAACCGACGCCGCGCACCGTCTTGATGCGCTCCTCGCCGCCGGGGAGTGCCCCGAGCTTCTTGCGCAGGCTGCTCACGTGCATATCCAGACTGCGGTCGTAGCGCGTGAGTTTGCGGCCGAGTGCGCGTTCGGACAGATCCGCCTTCGAGACCACATGCCCGGCTTCGTGCAGCAATACTTCCAGCACGCTGTATTCGGTGCTGGTCATGGCCACCGGCTGGCCGCCGCAGAGTACACGGCGCGTGCCGGTGTGCATCTCAAGATCGCCGAGCGTCAGGGTCTGCGGTGCTTCGTTCCCGGAGACGCCATTGGCGGCCCCAGTGCGCCGCAGGATGGCGCGGATGCGCGCCACCAGCACCCGTGGGTTGCAGGGTTTGGGCAGGTAATCGTCGGCGCCGAGTTCGAGACCGACGATACTGTCCACATCCTCATCGCGGGCGGTGAGCATGAGCACCGGCATCAGCGAATGTGCGCGCAGATCGCGCAGCACATCGAAACCGTTCTTGCGCGGCATCATCACATCCAGCACCATCAGGTCGAACGCTCCGCTGCGCGCCTTGGCGAGTGCGGTCTCGCCGTCGGGCGCGCTATCGACATCGAAGCCCTCGGTGGCGAGATACTGGGTCAGCATCTCGGTCAGTTCGGTGTCGTCGTCTGCCAGCAGAATATGGCTCACCGGAGCCCTCTTGCTTCCTTACATATGCTTTTGAATGTATCCACGGATCAAGTGTGCCACAGCCGCCAGCCGCGAATACAGCGTAGCACTGTTGTCTTTACACAGTTTTACCCATGCCGGACACACGATTACGCCACATCGGCCTAATCTTCGTGCCGTGGACGCAGCAACCTGCACCCCTCAACTTTAATCGTAAGGAGACAGTCATGAAGAAATCAATCAAGATACTGCTGATCGCCACTGCCATCGTCGGCAGCGTGGCCGCAGGCCTTGCCTATGCCATGCCCTCGGGCAGCGGCGAACATTGCATGCACGGTGGGCGTGGCATGGGGTTCGGCCATCGTGGCATGGACTCCGAGTCGCATGTCGACCGCATGGCGGAAAGGCTCGAACTGACCAAGGAGCAACGTGACAAAGTACGCGCCATCGTCGACAAGACGCGCCCGCAAACCCGCGAGCTGCGCGACAAGCTCTCGGAAAACCGCAAGCAGCTGCAGACGCTGACTCAGCAGGGAACGGCGAAGGAAAGGGAGATCCGCAAGCTGGCCGATAACCAGGGCAAGCTGATCGCAGACATGATCGTGCAACGCAGCAAGGAGAAGGGCGAGATCAACGCTGTTCTTACCCCGGAACAGCGCGAGAAGATGCAGCAGCGGTTCGAGCATCGCAGCCGGCACTCCCTTTCAGGCAAGCACGAGGGACAGGGCGAGATGTCCGAGGGGACATAGCTGGAGAGTTAGGCACAACATCTGGTGCATTTCTCGATGTAAACAGGGTATTCGTGGTACCCTTTTTCACGCATAAAAACGCGGAGACAACGCCCAATGGCGTTGCCTCCGCTTTCTTGTCCCGGCAGCCTGTTCAGCGTGGATCTGCCCGGACGCTGACGGGATGCATCCATTGATTGATATAGTATGAACGCGAGCCGCAGAGCTGACCGCACGCGAGGATTATCAAGGTGAGTCGCTGCCCAATAGTGTCTACAGTACTGGCTGTTGCTGTTGGTTTAGTAATCTCTTGCCTATCAGTCGCCGCAACGGACTCAGTTGCTGTAGCGCTGACGCTCGACGACTACTTTGCCGCCGCCCTGCGACGCAGCGAGGTCGTTGCCAGCCAATCGGAATTGATCCATCAGGCGGAGGAACGTTATCAGCAGGCGACGTCCTCGCTGCTGCCGACGGTAAATGGCGTGGCGTCCTACCTGTGGCAGGAACCGCTGCCGACCGCCGCGCCCACCACGTCCACGACCTTGCTGAGCCGGCAACCGCTCGCCAAGCTGACTGCTACTCAGCCTTTGTTCCGCGGATTTCGCGAGTTCGCCGCTTTGCGCCAGACCCAGGCGCTGGTCGATGCGCAGAACGAGGATTACCAGCAGGCGCGCGTGCAGTTATTTAAGGATGCCGCGCAGAATTTCTACAATGTATTGTCGATCGAGCAGGACCTGAAGAATGTCAACGAGCAGATCAGGCAGAACGAGGATCGCGAGAAAGAGATTCAGGATCGCGTGCGCATCGGCCGTTCACGGATCAGCGAATTGCTGAATGTGCAGACCACGGTCAGCACGCTGCGTGCCCAGGTCGAGCAGCTGCAGGGACAGCTCCGGGTGGCACGCGAGGCCTTTTCTTTTCTGAGCGGCCTCGAATCGACAGCCTTGTTGCACGATGCCGAGTCCATACCGGCAGAAAAGGAATCACTGGAGACAGCCCTGTCCCGTCTGCCATTGCGTCCCGACATCCGCGCCAGCCAGAAACGCCTGGCCGCCGCGCAGGAAGGAGTTGCCGTTGCCAAAGGCGCGCACCTGCCGTCGCTCGATCTCAACGGCAACTACTATCTCGATCGTCCCGGTGTCCTCAAGGACGTGGATTGGGATGTGCAGGTGGCATTGACGATTCCGATTTACGCGGGCGGTTTGTTGCAGTCCAAGACGCGCGAGGCCATCTCGCAGCGTAGCCAGGTGGAGTTGACGGTGAGCCAGGTTGCACGCCAGGCAGAACAGGAGATCCGCTCGCTTCACCAGAGCCTGCAATTCGACCAGTCGCAACTGGAGGCGCTGGAGAAAGCCACCGAGGCCGCGCGCAAAAGTTATGAGGCCCAGCGACAGGAGTATCGTCTGGGGCTGGTCACGAATCTGGAGGTGTTGCAGGCACACACGGCCTATCAGGAAAACATACGCGCCCTGGATCGTGCCCGCTACAACACCAGACTCGATTATCTGCGTCTGCAGGCCGCGACCGCGCGACGCCCCGACTCCACCGCCACGGTAACGCCATGAACCTGCCCGAGATTGCCATCCGCCGTCCGGTGTTTGCCTGGATGCTGATGGCCGGGCTGATCCTGTTCGGCCTGCTTTCGGCGTCGCGCATGGGCGTCAGCCAGTTGCCGGACGTGGATTTCCCGGTGGTCACCATCGCCGTCAACTACACCGGCGCGGCGCCGGAAATTGTCGAGACCAACGTCGTCGACATCATCGAAGACGCGGTCATGACGGTCGAGGGTGTGCGCAGCGTGACTTCCACCTCTCGCTATGCCTACGCGTCGATCAGCGTCGAGTTTGAGTTGAGCCGCAACATCGCCGACGCCTTGCAGGAGGTTCAGAACAAGGTCGCGGCCGCGCAGCGCAACCTGCCGACCGACATCGAGCCGCCGGTCATCAGCAAGACCAACCCGGAAGACCAGCCGATCCTGTGGATGTCGGTGACCAGCGACCGGCACGCGCCGCGCGAACTGATGCGCTACGTGAAGGATACGCTCAAGGACCGGTTCTCGTCGGTGAGCGGCGTCGGTGAAATCACCTTTGGCGGTTTCGTGGAGCCCAACCTGCGCATCTGGATCGCGGGACGTGAACTGAGCCGCTATCAGCTGGCGGTGACCGACGTGCTGAACGCGATTCAGAGCGAGCATTCGGAACGGCCCGCGGGCCAGATCGTCACGGGCAGCAAGGAATACGACGTGCGCACGCTGGGCGAGGCCAAAACCGCCCAGGAGTTCGAGCGCCTGGTCGTCAATCAGCGCGGTGCGCAGCCAATCTACAGCCGCATCCGGCTGAGTCAGGTGGCCGCGATCGAAGACGGGCTGGATGACATTCGCCGCATCTCGCGCGCCAACGGCGAACGCGCCGTGGGCATCGGCGTTCGCAAGCAGCGCGGCTCGAACACGGTGGAGGTGGCGCATGCCGTCAAGGCGCGCATGGCCGAGGTCGCGAAGCAACTGCCGGAAGGCATGAAGATCGATGTGAACTTCGACACCACGAAGTTCATCGAGGATTCGGTCAGCGAGTTCAAGTTCGCGCTGGTGCTCTCAGCGCTGGTCACCGCATTGGTGTGCTGGCTGTTCCTCGGCAGCTGGACCGCGACGTTGAACGTTCTGCTCGCGATCCCGACCTCGATCATCGGCACCTTCATCGTTCTGTACTTCTTCGGCTTTACGCTCAATACCTTCACGCTGCTCGGCCTGAGCCTCGCCATCGGCATCGTGGTGGACGACGCCATCATGGTGCTCGAAAACATCGTGCGGCATCGCGAGAAGGGCGAGGGTCGCGTGCAGGCCGCGCTGATTGGCTCGCGCCAGATCACCTTTGCCGCGATCGCGGCGACCCTGGCCGTGGTCGCGATTTTCCTGCCGGTCGCCTTCATGAGCGGCGTGATCGGAAAATTCTTCTTCCAGTTCGGCATCACCATGACGGTCGCAGTGCTGCTGTCGCTGCTCGAAGCGCTGACGCTCACGCCGATGCGTGCCTCGCAATTCGTCGAGGCCGGCAGCCGCACCACCCGTATCGGCCGGGCCGCGGACTTTACGTTTCGCGCGGTCGCGGTGTTCTACCGCAAGTATCTGGAAATTGCGCTCCGTCATCCATGGAAGATCATCGGTGGCTCATTGGTGTTCTTTGTGCTGTCGTTTGTTGCGCTGCGCTTCATTAATATGGAGTTCATGCCGGTGCAGGACCAGAGCACCTTTATTATTCGCGCCCAGACGCCGGTCGATTCTTCGCTCGAATTCACCGACTCCAAGACGCGCGAAGCCGAAAAGTTTCTGGCCGCGCGCCCCGAAATCCGGCGCACCATGGTCGCCGTAGGCGGCTTTGGTACCGGCGGGCAGTCGAACGTGGTGAATATTTTTGTCAGCATGAAACCGAAAGGCGAGCGCGGCATCGACCCGCAGGCCGGCCACGAACTTTCACAACAGGAGCTCATGGCGGTGACGCGCAAGGCGCTGCTCAAGCTTGACCTCAAGGTTTCAATTCAGGACCTGTCGCAGCGCGGCTTCACCGCCACCCGCGGCTTCCCGGTGGAGCTGTCCGTGCAGGGACGCAACTGGGACAAGCTCGTCGGCTATTCCGAGAAGATTATCGAGAAACTCGAGGCCACCGGACTGGTGACCGATACCGACAGCGACTATCTGCTCGGCAAGCCCGAAATCCAGATCATTCCGGATCGCGAGCGCGCCGCCGAGCGCGGCGTGAGCATCCAGGCCATCACCCAGACGGTCAACGCCATGGTGGGCGGGGTGGTCGCCGGGCAGTATTCCTCCGAGGGGCATCGCTACGACGTGCGCGTGCGTCTGCGCGAGCAGGAGCGTGACCGCATCGACCAGATCAAGCGCCTGTTCGTGCGCAACAACCGCGGCGAGTTGATCCCGCTTCCGGAAGTCGTGCAGATTCATGAAGGCAAGGGTCTGGCGCAGATCAACCGCAACGATCGCGAGCGCGCAATCAAGATATTCGCCAATGTTCAGGCCGGCAAGTCCCAACAGGAGGCGCTGGCGCAGGCCAGGGCCATCGCGCATGAGGTGTTGCCGCCAGACTACAAGGTGCGTTTCGTCGGCGGCTCGCAGTCGTTCCAGGACTCCTTCGCCTCCCTGTGGTTCGTGTTGTTGCTCGGCGTGGTTGTGTCCTACATGGTGCTGGCCTCGCAGTTCAACAGCTTCATCCACCCGGTGACGGTGCTGATGGCGCTGCCGTTCAGCGTCTCGGGCGCGTTCCTGACGTTGTTGCTGTTCGGCCACTCGCTCAACATCTTCAGCTTCATCGGCCTGATCCTGCTCATGGGCATCGTCAAGAAAAACTCGATCCTGCTGGTTGACTTCACCAACCAGGTGCGCGAGCGCGGCGGCGTGAGCGTGCGCGCCGCGCTGCTCGAAGCCTGTCCCATCCGCCTGCGCCCGATTCTCATGACCTCATTCGCCACTATCGCCGCCGCCCTGCCGCTGGCGCTGGCCTTCGGCCCCGGCGCCGAGCTGCGCGCGCCGATGGCCATCGCGGTCATCGGCGGCGTGCTGGTGTCCACGCTGCTCACCTTGTTCGTGGTGCCGTGCGTGTACGAACTGCTCGCGCGCTTCGAGCATGACCGCGGAGCGGTGGAAAAGCGCCAGCGTGAGATTGACCAAGCGACCAAGGATGTGGTCTGAGGCTGCTGATACTGATGGGCAGCCGAGTAGGGTGGGCACGAGGTGCCCACGCGGAAGTCGAGTAGGCAATTCAGTAAATACGTGGGCACACGCGACGTGCCCACCCTACCGGGGTGAGGCTTCGGCGGCGGCGCGATGCAACAACACGTTATGCCTCATGGAGGAGCCATGCATGAAGCCACGAATAACGGTTATCACGGTCTGCGTCGATGATCTGGAAAAATCGCTCAGGTTTTACCGTGACGGTCTTGGGCTAAAGACGGAAGGCATCATCGGAAAGGAATTCGAGCATGGCGCGGTTGCCTTCTTTGACCTGCAGGACGGGCTCAAGCTCGCGATCTGGCCACGCACAAGTCTTGCGCAGGATTCCGGTCTTTCGCTCGGTAAGCCGAGTGCTACCGAGTTCTCAATTGGGCATAACGTTTCTTCCAGGGCCGAGGTCGATGCGGTCATGGAGCAGGCCAAAGGGGCGGGTGCAATTATCGTAAAGCCCGCTCAAGATACCTTCTGGGGAGGCTATGCGGGTTATTTTCAGGATCCCGATCAGCATCTGTGGGAAGTGGTATGGAACCCGCAGTGGCTGCTTGCAGAATGAGGCATCATCACTCGTTGACGGGCCGCAACTTTGGCTCGAATGTTTGGGTTGAACTTAAAATGAACAACAGGGAATAAGTCTATGGGTTCCTTGAGCAGGGCGGCGTGGATCGCTTTCTATCTGGTGCTGGCCCTGGCGCCGTTGCTGGTGGCGGTCATTATTTCCGCGCCGCCCGGCAACGGCTTCGGCTGGGACTTTGCGATTGCGCTCGGGATCGGCGCGTTCGGGTTGATGGGGGCGATGCTGCTGTTGACCGCGCGCTTTCGCCGCGCGGCGGCGCCGTTCGGCGTCGATGTCATTTTCTACTTCCATCGCCAGATCGGTATCGCCATTCTCGGCGTGGCGCTGCTGCATCCGCTGATTCTGTTGTGGCTCGAACCAACGCTCTGGCATTACCTCAAACCCGAAGGCCCGGGCTCCATGCACGCCGGTGCGGGCGCGCTGGTCGCGCTCGCTTTGCTGGTGGGCAGTTCGGTGGCGCGCAAGGCGCTGCATCTGCATTACGATTTGTGGCGCAAGGCGCACGCCGTGCTGGCGGTGACCGCGCTGGCGCTCGGCGTGGTGCATGTGGCGGGCATCAATTATTACTTCAGCGCACCGGCCATGCGTTTGCTGCTGGTGCTGCTGGCACTGCTCTGGGCCGCGCTGGTGATCTATGTACGCGTCATCCGGCCCGTCCAGTTGTGGCGGCGGCCGTACGTGGTCGAGAGCGTGACGCCGGAGCGCGGCCGGGCCTGGACGCTGACCCTGAGCCCGTCCGGGCACAGCGGGTTTCGTTTCCTGCCCGGTCAGTTCGCCTGGCTGACGATCGGGAATGGGCCATGGTCCATGCAGGAGCATCCGTTTTCCATTGTGTCGAGCGCACAACAGCCGGGCCGCGTTGCCTTCACCATCAAGGCGCTGGGTGATTTCACTTCCACGGTCGGTGCCATCGCGCCCGGTCAAACCGCCTACGTCGATGGGCCGTATGGCGCCTTCAGCCCCGACCGGCATGACGCCACGGGCCTGGTGCTGATTGCCGGCGGCATCGGCATGGCGCCGCTGCTGTGCATGCTGCGCACGCTCGCCGACCGCGGCGACCAGCGGCCGATCATGCTCGTGTACGCCTACCGCGATCTCGACAACCTCACGTTCCGCGAAGAGCTTGAATCCCTGGAGAAGCGGCTGCGGCTGCGCACGGTGATCGTATTGCGCGAGCCGCCCGCCGACTGGTCTGGCGAGCGCGGCATGCTCACACCCGAGATGTTTGTGCGGCACCTGCCCGCGGATTGCCGTCGTTGCCAGTATTATGTCTGCGGCCCGCAACCGATGTTGGACGTGGTGGAAACCGCGTTGCGCAAGGCCGGGGTGTCGCTCGGCCGCATGCACTTCGAAATTTTCGACTGGGTCTGAGGAGGCGACGACGATGCGTTTATGGATGGCGCGGGCGCTAGCTGCGGCAACCATTGCCGCGCTGCTGGCACTTGCACTCTTGTTGGCCTGGCAAAGAAATTAATGTGCCTCGGCCCAATAATGCGGCGTGCTTGCTTGTGGCTCGCGCTGCTCGCGACCGCTGCCTCGGCAGCGGCCATCGAGCTGCCGTCGCGCGCCGGTACCGTGTCCTTCGACCATGTCCTTCACATCGCGCGCGAAGGAGCGGACTGCGCAGTCTGTCATCACACCTCGACGGGAGCCGAGGTGCGCGAGACCTGCCGGCAGTGTCATCGGCCTTCGGCACCCACCATGCCGGATTCCCGCACGGCTTTTCATGGCAGCTGCATCGGCTGCCATGACACGCTGCGCCGCAGCGGGCAAGCCGCCGGACCGACCAAGCGCTGTTCCGGTTGTCACCGCGAGGATGCGAGCGGCGGTGATGCACGGCGGCCGTGACGCCGTGACGCCGTGACGACATGGCGTTCGGCCGGGTGCCGTCAGAAATCGATCTTGCCCATGTTCCCCGACTGGTAATCACGGAACGCCTGTTCAATTTCCTCGCGGGTGTTCATCACGAATGGTCCGTAACGCGCCACCGGTTCGTTGAGCGGCAGGCCGGCGAGCAGCAGGAAATCGGCTGGCGCCGGGGCATCGTCCGCGACCGCGAGCGTCACGGTGTCGCCATCTCCGAGCCGCGCCATCTGGCCCTCGTGCACCGGCTTGCGCTCCGCGCCGACCTGTACCGTACCGGCGATGAGGTAGACGAGCGCGTTGTAGCCGGCCGGCACGGGCTGCGTGGTCGCGCCACCTGGCTGCAGGGTGTAGTGCAGATAAAAAATCGGCGTGCGCGTATCGATCACCGCGCTCACGCCCATGGCTTCGCCCGCAATCACGCGCACCTTTACATTGCCGTCGGCACTGGCGGCCTGCGGGATACCGGTGCGCGGAATCTCCTGATAGCGCGGCGGCATCATCTTGTCGCGTGCCGGCAGGTTCACCCAGATCTGGAAGCCGTGCATCACGCCGCCGTCGCGCATGAATTCATCCGAAGGTATTTCGGAGTGCACCACGCCGCGGCCGGCCGTCATCCACTGCACATCGCCGGGCGTGAGCTTGCCGGCGTGCCCGGCCGAGTCCTTGTGCTGGAAGCCGCCGGATAATAGATACGTCACGGTCTCAAAGCCGCGGTGCGGATGATCGGGCGCGCCGATGCCTTCGCCTGGCCCCCAGGTGACCGGCCCGAGATGATCGAGCAGCAGAAACGGATCGACCTGCATCAGGTCGCGCGTGGGGAATGGCCTCCTTACGGGGAACCCGCCGCCTTCGAGGGTGCGGATGCTGTCGGTGATCGAAATGACGGGGCGTTCAATCATGGTTTTATGAATCCGTACATTTGTGGGAGATTGCGACCCCCTCCCTCGCCCTCCCCTGGAAGGGGGAGGGTCGGGGTGGGGGTGCAAGCTGTCAGGTATTACGTTTATTGCAGTTGCTGGCGGGTTACTTCTTGTCCACGCTCATTGGGCCTGAACCGAAAGCCATGATGTACAGCATGCCGCCCATCAGGCCCAGGTTCTTCATGAACATGATCGACTGGATCTGCTGCTGGTCGGCCGGCAGCGCCCAGAAGTTATGAAAAATGAACGTCACCGGAATCATCCACAGCAGCAGCGCCGTGGCGCCGAGCCGGGCCTTGTAACCGCCGATGATCATGAGCGCGGCACCGATCTCGATCACGATGGTGATGGCGAGCAGCACTTCGGCCATCGGCAGGCCCTTTGAGGCCATGTAGCCGGCGGTGCCGGCGAAGCCGCCGATCTTGCCATAGCCGGACATGAGGAAGATGCTCGCGAGCAGGATGCGCCCGGCGAGCGGGCCGAACTTGTCAATCGTGTTTTGCATGGGTCGTTCTCCAGTGTGGTTGAGGTGGTTGGGAAATTACCGCAGCGTTTGTCACGCCTTGCTACGTTGCAAGTCCTTCGGCCCTGAGCGCGGCCTGTACGGCCGGGCGCGCGGCGATGCGCGTCAGGTAGTCCGTGAGCACTGGCCAGGGGCCGAGATCAACCTTGAGGCGCGGACTCCAGCCCAGTACGACAAACAGATAGGCGTCCACAACCGTGAACTGCTCGCCCATGAGATAGGGCTTGCCCGTCAGGCGCTGTGTCAGGTAGTCGAAACGTTTGGCCAGCAGGTTGAGCTGGTTCTCGCGCCATTCCGGCGGGAGCTTCGGATTGAACAGCGGGCTATACTGCTTGTGCACCTCGGTGGCGACATAGTTCAGCCACTCGGCCAGGCGGTAGCGCTGCATGCTGCCGGCCTCCGGCGCCAGCCCGGATGACGGTGCCTGGTCGGCGATGTACTGGAGAATCACCGCGCCTTCGGTCAGCACCTCGCCGTTGTCGAGGCGCAGGGCCGGTACCGAGCCTTTCGGATTGGCCTCCAGATAATTCTCGCCGGAAGCGGTGCGGCGGGTGTCGCGATCCATCTTGTCGAGTTCGAAATCGAGCCCGGCCTCGCGCAGGACGATGTGCGAGGCCAGAGAGCAGACGCCGGGAACGTAATAAAGCTTCATGGTTTATTCCTAGAATGAAACGGTCACGGCAGATCGAACACCAGCACTTCCGCGTCGCGGCCTTGTTCGAGACGCAGCTGTGTTTCATTTTCGACGCGTGCGCCATCGCCGGCGACCAGCGCCGTGCCGTTGAGCGCCACCTGCCCGCGCGCGACGTGAACATACGCGCGCCGGCCCGGCGCGAGCCCGTGCGAAACGGCGGCGTTGCCGGATAGCCGGGTTGCGTAGAGAAAGGCATCCTGGTGGATGGTCACCGAGCCATTGCGTCCGTCGGGCGATGCGACCACGCGCAACTGGCCGTCGAGCTCGGCCGGATCAAAATGCTTTTGCTCGTATCCCGGCGCGTGACCTGCCCGATCGGGCAGGATCCAGATTTGCAGGAAGTGCACGAGCGCTGACTTCGAGGCGTTGAATTCGCTGTGGCGCACGCCGGTGCCGGCGCTCATGCGCTGCACGTCGCCGGGGCAGATCACCGAGCCGGTGCCGAGGCTGTCCTTGTGTTCAAGCGCGCCTTCCAGCACATAGCTCACAATCTCCATGTCGCGGTGGCCATGGGTCGGGAAACCCTCGCCGGGCGCAACCCGGTCCTCGTTGATCACGCGCAGCACCGAAAACTGCACATGCGCCGGGTCGTGGTAATCGGCGAACGAAAAGCTGTGATGGCTGTCCAGCCAGCCATGGTTGGCATGGCCGCGGTCTTCGCTCTTGCGTACCTGGATCATGAATGTCTCCGCTTGCTGGCCGCAACAAAGTATCCTTGTGTTCAGCTAAGGAATAGCGAAAAATCCTGCCCAAGTCATTCAGAATATCCGAACGAATGCGCTTATCCATCGATTCTCTTGTGGTTCTGGATGCGATCGAGCGCCACGGCAGTTTTGCCGCGGCTGCCGAGGCGCTGCACCGTGTACCGTCGGCGATTACCTATGCGGTACAAAAACTCGAGGAAGACCTCGGCGTCTCGATTTTCGATCGCAGCGGCCACCGCGCACAGCTCACCGAGGCCGGGCACGAATTGCTGCGCGAGGGCCGGCGGTTGCTGTCCGCGGCCGGCGAGCTTGAAGCACGCGTCAAGCGCGTCGCCACCGGTTATGAGGTGGAGCTGCGCATTGCAGTCGATGACCTCGTGCCCATGGAGCGGCTTTTTCCGCTGCTGGATGAGTTTTATCGCTCTACCTGCGGCACGCGCCTCAAGTTGTTGACGGAGGTCTATGGCGGCGCATGGGATGCGCTGGTCAGCGGGCGCGCCGATCTGGTCATCGGCGCGCCGAGCGACGGTCCGACTGGTGGCGGCTACAGCACGCACCCGCTCGGGTTGGTGCAGTGGGCGTTCATGGTGGCGCCGTCGCATCCACTGGCGGACGCGCCGCAGCCGTTGCCACCGGAGGCGATCGTGCAGCATCGCTCGATCGCCGCCGCCGACAGTTCGCGCAACCTGCCGCCGCGCACCACGGGTCTGTTGAGTGGCCAGGACGTGCTCACCGTGCCGGACATGCGCAGCAAGATCCGCTTTCAGTGCGCCGGACTCGGCGTGGGCTATTTGCCGCTGCACATGACGCGCGCCGACGTGCAGGCCGGCCGGCTGCTGATCCGGCAGGTGGTCGAGACCCGTATCGGCACGCCGCTGTTCATCGCCTGGCGCACCGCGCAGCGTGGCAAGGCACTCGCCTGGTTTTTGGAGCGCCTTGAAGAGCCGGCACTGCGCGAGAGCCTGCTGGCCTGACCGGTTATCCGGAGCGTCTTGAACGAATGCGACCGCGGGGTATGATGAAGCGCAGTCCAGACGCCGGTCAGGGATTCCGAAACCAGAACGTCACAGGAGGCAGGCATGATCTCTCTTTCAGTGAATGGCGAGGCACACAATCTCGATGTGGACCCGGCAACCCCCCTGCTTTGGGTGTTGCGCGACACGCTCGGCCTGACTGGCACCAAGTACAGCTGTGGCATCGCGGCGTGCGGCGCCTGCACGGTGCACGTGGACGGCACACCGGTGCGCGCCTGTGTTACGCCGTTGTCGGCAGTCGCCAACAAGTCCATCACCACCATTGAAGGCCTGTCGAGAGACAGCAATCATCCGGTGCAACGCGCATGGATTGCGATCGACGTGCCACAGTGCGGCTATTGCCAGTCCGGCCAGATCATGACTGCCGCAGCGCTGCTCGCCGACAAACCGAAACCGACCGATGCCGATATTGATAAAGCCATGTCCGGCGTGTTGTGCCGTTGTGGCACTTACTCCCGTATTCGCCGCGCCATCAAGCTGGCCGCAGAAATGAAGGCGAAGGGGACGTGACGTGAGCGACCTCACGACATCCGGTGTGATCAGCCCCGCACGCCGTACATTTCTCAAGACCGGCGCGGTGGTGGGCGGCGGTTTGCTCATCGGTTTCCACTTGCCGCTTGCGAACCGCGCAGGTGAAGCGGACGCGGCAGCAAATGAATTCGCACCGAATGCCTGGATTCGTATCGATGCCGATGACACGGTCACGCTGCGGGTCGCGAGTTCGGAGATGGGGCAGGGCGTGTACACCGCCATCCCCATGCTGCTCGCCGAGGAGCTCGACTGCGACTGGACTCGCATCAAGGTGGAAACGGCGCCGGCCGACAAGGCCTACGTCAATCCGCTCATTGGCCAGCAACTCACTGGCGGCAGCACGGCGGTGCGCGCCTTCTGGACGCCGTTGCGCCAGGCCGGTGCAGCCGGCCGCGACCTGTTGATTCGCGCTGCGGCCCGGACCTGGAAGGTGAAAGAGGATGAATGCCGCGCCGAGAACGGTGTCGTCCTGCACAAGACCAGCCAGCGCAAGGCAACATTTGGTGAGCTCGCTGCCATGGCCGCGAGCATGCCGGTGGCGACTGCTGTATTCCTGAAAGAGCCGGCCGAATTCAAACTCATCGGTAAATCCACACTGCGCCTGGACACACCGCACAAGGTGAACGGCAACGCCGTGTTCGGCATGGATGTGAAATTGCCCGGGCTGCTTACTGCCGTGGTGGCGCGCTGCCCGGTGTTCGGCGGCAAGCCGAAAAAATTCGACGCGACCCAGGCCAAGGGCGTGCCGGGCGTGAGCCAAGTGCTGTCCATTCATTCCGGGATCGCGGTCGTGGCCGACAGTTTCTGGGCGGCGAAGCAGGCGCGCGATGTGCTCGTGGTGGAATGGGATGAGGGTGCCAATGCCAGGCTGGACAGCACCGCGATTCGCAAGAAGCTGGAGCAGGCGCTCAGGAAGAAAGGCGTCAGCGTGCGCAATGACGGCGACGCCGGCAAGGCGATCCACGACGCCGGTAAGCGCATTGAAGCAGTATATGAAGTGCCGTATCTCGCGCACGCCTGCATGGAACCGATGAACTGCACGGCGGTGGTGAAGAAGGACAGTTGCGAGCTGTGGGTGCCAACCCAGAACCAGACCGGCACGCAGTTTGTGGCGTCGCAGATTACCGGCCTGCCGCCCGAGAAGGTGAAGGTCAACACCACTTTTCTCGGCGGCGGCTTCGGGCGGCGCTCGGAGCAGGATTTCGTGGCCGAGGCGGTGCAATTGGCCATGGCCACGGGCGCACCGGTGAAGCTGATCTGGACGCGCGAGGACGACCTGCAGCATGACTACTACCGTCCGGCGACACTCAATCGTCTCAGTGCCGCACTCGACAAGGACGGCATGCCGCTCGCCTGGCGCCACGAAATGGCGGGGGCATCGATTTTTGCGCGCGTATTTCCGAACTACATCAAGAATGGAATCGACAACACCTCGGTCGAGGGCGCAGCCAACCTGCCCTATGCCATTCCCAATCTCCAGGTGTCCTGGGTCATGGAGAACGGTGTGGTGCCGGTCGGCTTCTGGCGTTCCGTGGGCAGCTCACAGAATGCCTATATTACGGAATGCTTTCTGGACGAGCTTGCGGCCGCGGCTGGTAAGGACCCGTATGCGTACCGGCGCGCGTTGCTCGCCAAACGCCCGCGCCATCTGGGCGTGCTGGAGTTAGCCGCGCAGAAGGCCGGTTGGGGCACGCCGCTTCCCGCCGGGCGCGCGCGCGGTATCGCCGTGGCCGAGGCGTTCGGCAGTTATTGCGCGCAGGTGGCGGAGGTATCGGTGGAGCGCGGTCAGGTGCGCGTGCATCGCGTGGTGTGCGCCATCGATTGCGGTATGGTGGTGAACCCGGACACGGTGGTGGCGCAGATGGAAAGCGGCATCGTCTATGGCCTGACCGCGGCGCTCAAGGGCGAGATCACCATCAAAAACGGACGTGTCGAGCAGGGCAATTTCAATGACTACCCGTTGCTGCGACTGGACGAGATGCCGGAAATCGAAGTGCACATCATGAAGAGTACCGAGAATCCTGGCGGCGTGGGTGAGCCCGGCACGCCGCCGATCGCTCCGGCCGTGGCGAACGCGGTGTTTGCCGCTACCGGCAAGCCGGTGCGCAAGTTGCCGATTCGGGTGTAAAGGCTTTAGCCACAGATGAACGCAGATATAAACCGGTAGGAATCGAGATTCTGCAAATCAAAATCTGTGTTTATCTGCGTTCATCTGTGGACAAGAAATATTATGCGCAGCGCTGATCGTGAAGTTCTCGAAACCGCCGTCGGCTGGCTGGATGCCGGTCACACCGTTTATCTTGTCACCGTAGCGCGTACCTGGGGTTCGTCGCCGCGCCCGCCGGGTGCGCTGCTCGCGGTGCGTGCCGACGACGCGTGCTTCGTCGGTTCCGTGTCCGGCGGTTGCGTCGAGGACGATCTCAGTGCGCGGCTCGCGGCCCACGGTGCGTCGCTCGTATTGCCGCGCATCGAGAGTTACGGCGTCACCCCCGACCAGACTCACCAGTTCGGTTTGCCGTGCGGTGGACGGCTCGATCTCGTGGTTGAGCAACTCGTGAGCGCCGAACCGTTGCGCCACATCCTGCAGGCCATGGACGCGCGCCAGCTCACGGCGCGGCGTGTCTGTTTGGCCACCGGAGAGGCCAGTCTGCATGCGGCGGAACGAGCGCAGGATTTTTCCTTCGACGGCGAGAACCTCATCAAGGTATTCGGTCCCGCGTGGCGGCTGGTGCTGATCGGCGCCGGGCAGCTGTCGCGCTTCGTCGCACAGATGGCACAGGCGCTCGATTATGAGGTGATCGTCTGCGACCCGCGTGAGGAATACGCCACGCAATGGCAGGTCGTCGACGCAGCGCTCGATACACGCTCGCCGGATGATGCCGTGTGCGCGCTGGCGCGCGATGCGCGCAGCGCGGTGCTCGCGCTCACCCACGAACCGAAGCTCGATGATCTGGCGCTCATGGAAGCGCTCGTTTCGCCGGCATTTTACGTCGGTGCGCTCGGCTCACACGCCAACAACGCCAAGCGTCGCGCTCGTCTCGCCAGTCTTGCGCTGCCACCAGAAGCAGTTGCGCGTCTGCATGGCCCGGTTGGCCTGCCGATTGGCAGCCGTACCCCGGCCGAGATCGCCGTGGCGATACTTGCCGAGTTAACCGCGGTGCGGAACGGGATTGTGCTGCGTACGGAGAGCGAAACACCGCATGCTGGTTCTCCAGTTAACGTGCGCGAGCCCGTAAAAACATGCAGCGTATAGTAGGCATTCTCCTCGCTGCAGGCAGCAGCCGCCGTTTCGGTTCTAACAAGCTGCTGATGCCATTGGCGGACGGCACGCTGCTCGCAGGCGCCGCCGCAGGCACTCTGATCGCAACTGTGCCCGAGAGCATTGCGGTGGTGCGGCCGGGCGATGCGGAATTGGCAACACTGCTTGCCGGAAAAGGTTTGCGGATCGTCGAGTGCGCTGAAGCGGAGTTGGGCATGGGACACAGCCTGGCAGCTGGCGTCGCGGCCGCCAGCGGGGCCGACGCCTGGCTGATCGCGTTGGCCGACATGCCGTCCATCAGGATTTCGACTTTCACGCGCATCAGTGCGCAACTTCGCGCCGGGTCAGCGCTGGTGGCGCCTTTTCATGCCGGCCGGCGCGGCCACCCGGTCGGTTTTTCTGCGAGATTTGATACTGAATTGCTGTCCCTGACCGGCGATGCCGGTGCACGTGATTTATTCGCGGGCCATGCTTTGTCGCTGACGCGCCTCGACGTGGACGATCCTGGAATTCTGATCGATGTGGATACGCCGGGGGATCTGGCAGCGCAGTGCGCCGGCCAGTCAGTTGCCGGACTTACCAGTTAAAACCCATGCCGAGCAGCACGCCGGTGGCCGTCGGATCGTATTGGTTGGTTTCGGTATCGAAATACAGGTGTTTTGCTTCCAGCATGAAGCTCAGGTTATCGAAGCGCAGCTCCATGCCCAGCACGGCGTGCAGCACGATGGAGACATCCTCTTCGGTGATCGATCGCCCGCCACTCAGGTAATCAATCTTTGTGCGCCCGACACCGATACCGGCTCCAACGTAAGGATGAAAAGTGCCGCCCTCGATAAAGTACTTCTTGGCGCCAAACTGCAGGGCATGGGTCTTGGCGTCGCCGTGTGAGGGCGAAGCCGGGGGTGTAAATTCGTTGCTGTAGGTGAGGTACTCAATGCTGAACGCCAGGCCGTTGCGCGTGCGCGCCTCCCAGCCGATACCCAAGGTTTTGTAGGTGGTGCTGTCGAAGTTGCGCGACGTGGCGTCGACCACCTGGTTATCATCCTGCAGACGCAGGGCGCCGCCTTTGAGAAAAAAGGCACCGCCTGCGGCAGCAGTGCCCGGAAGCATGACAAGCGCGGCCGAGAGCATATGCATTGCGGCAGTACGTGAGCAGGAAGTACGCATGGACAGACTCCTTTTTAGAGAACGGGTCAACAGTGGCATCAAACAAGCCAGCCAGCATTGTAAACTCACAGCCAAGCCATTTGCAGCCCATCCGGTCGGGCAGACAGAAGGCGTGCTGACAAAGCGCTGACGGCTCGACTAGAATGGTCCGGCCCACAACAAGACGGCGGTTGCCAGGAAGAAATGGAAAGCGAACGCGTGCCAGCCCCCGCACCTTCTCCGGGTAGCGATAGCTTGGTGGAACTCCGGGGCGTCAGCTTCAGCTACAACACGCGCACCATTCTGGATAATCTCACGCTCAGCATTCCGCGCGGCAAGGTGACCGCCATCATGGGCGGCAGCGGCTGCGGCAAGACTTCGCTGCTCAATCTTATCGGCGGACGCCTGCGCCCCAGCCAGGGCGAGGTACTCGTGGACGGACAGAATGTTCCGAGCCTGAACATTCGCGAGCTGTACCAGCTGCGCAAGCGCATGGGCATGCTGTTCCAGCATGGCGCGCTGCTCACGGATTTGTCCGTGTACGAGAATGTCGCCTTCCCGATCCGCGAGCACGCCCGGCTCCCCGAGGCGGTACTGAGAAACCTGGTGCTGATGAAACTCCAGGCCGTGGGCCTGCGCGGCGCGCGCGACCTGATGCCCTGGGAGTTGTCTGGCGGCATGGCGCGGCGCGTGGCGCTGGCGCGCGCCATCGTGCTCGAGCCGATGATGATCATGTATGACGAGCCCTTCACCGGACTCGATCCGATTTCCATGGGCGTGATCGCCAAGCTGATCCGCGAACTCAATCAGGTGCTCGGCATCACCTCCATCGTTGTATCGCACGACGTGGCCGAGGCCTCGATGATTTCCGACTACGCCTATCTGCTTGGCGATGGCCGCATCCTGGGCCAGGGCACGCCGACTGAGTTGCAGCAATCAACCTCGCCGCATGTTCGCCAGTTCATGGATGGACTGCCGGATGGCCCGGTGCCGTATACCTATCCGGCACGCAATTACCTCGACGACCTGCTGGAGAGCCGCACGTGAAAATCTTCCAGACACTCGGCGCCGGGACCCTGGCCGCTATCGAGCGGCTCGGACGCATGACGCTGTTTCTGCTGGAGGTGTTGAGTCACGCCGGGATGATGGTGAAACGATTTGTCCTGGTGGTGCAGCAACTGTACTCAGTGGGTGTGTTCACGCTGCCGATCGTGCTGGTGTCCGGGCTGTTTGTCGGCATGGTGCTCGGCCTGCAGCTCTACAACACGCTGGTCAAGTTCGGCGCTGCCGAGTCGCTCGGCCTGGTTCTGGCGCTGTCGTTGCTGCGCGAACTCGGGCCGGTGGTGACGGCTCTGCTGTTTGCCGGCCGCGCCGGCTCGGCGCTCACCGCCGAGATCGGCCTCATGAAGGCCACCGAACAACTGGCCGGCATGGAGATGATGGCGGTCAATCCGGTCATGCGCGTAATCGCGCCGCGCTTTCTGGCCGGCGTCATTGCCATGCCGCTTCTGGCGGCGCTGTTCAGCGCCATCGGTATCTACGGCGGCCAGATGGTCGGCGTCGGCCTGCTCGGTGTGGACAGCGGCGCGTTCTGGTCGCAGATGCAGAACGGTGTCGATTTTCACGAGGACATCATGAACGGTGTCATCAAGAGTATCGTGTTCGGAGTGGTGGTGACCTGGATCGCGGTGTTCGAGGGTTACGATGCCGTGCCCAATTCAGAGGGCGTCAGCCGTGCCACCAATCACACCGTGGTCTATTCGTCGCTCGCGGTGCTGGGGCTGGATTTCGTGATGACATCATTGATGCTGGGAGAGATTTAACATGACCAACAGGAAAACGGCGGAAGTCTGGGTCGGCGTGTTTGTTACCATCGGCCTCGCGGCCCTGGTGTGGCTGGCATTCCGCGTCGGCAATCTCACCACCACCGACGTGGCCAACGGTTACCGCGTCGAGGCGCATTTCGAGAACATCGGCAGCCTCAAGGTGCGGGGCGCGGTCACGCTTGCCGGCGTGCGCATCGGCCGGGTGGTGCAGATTCATACCGATCCGGACAATTTTCAGGCCGTCGTCACGCTGAATATCGACGGCCGTTACAAGAATCTTCCCACCGACACCAGTGCCTCGATTCTCACCGCCGGTCTGCTCGGTGAGCAATACGTCGGCCTCGATCCGGGCGGTTCCGAGGAATATCTCAAGGAAGGCAGCCGCATCAAGCTCACGCAGCCGGCCATGGTGCTGGAGAAGCTGGTGGGGCGGCTGCTGACGGCCTTTATCGACAAGCCCGCCGACAACGGCAAGAAAAAATAAGAAACGGAGATCGCCATGCGCAAATTCTTTCTACTTTCGAGTGTCCTGCTGCTGTCGGTGCTGGGCGTCGCCCGTGCCGAGATGGCGCCCGAAGAACTGGTGCGCAAGACCGCGGACGAGATCCTGGTCGAAATCAAGGCGCACCGCGACATCTATGCCAAGGACTACGCCAAGCTCTACAAGATGGCGGACGAGAAGGTGCTGCTGCACTTCGACTTCCGGCGCATGTCGCAGTGGGTGCTGGGGCGCTTCTGGAAGGAGGCCACCCCGGAGCAGCGCGAACGGTTCACGAGCGAATTCCGCGATCTGCTGGTCGGCACCTATTCCCAGGCGTTGCTGAACTACAACGATCAGAAGATCGTGTATCTGCCGGTGCAGCGCAAGCCGGATGACACCGAGGTGACGGTGAAGACCGAGGTGAAGCAGACCGGCGGCCAGCCGAATATCCCGATTCACTACAGCTTCTACAAGAACAAGGACAATGCCTGGAAGGTGTATGACATCACCATCGAGGGCGTGAGCCTGGTGACTAACTACCGTTCGGTGTACGCGACCAAGATCCGGGAGAAAGGCATGGATGTGCTGATCGCGGAAATTACCGACAACAACAAACAGAAGCGCGCGGCCGGTTCAGCGAAGAAATGAGCGTGAGCACAACCACCCAAACTGTGAGCGGTGCGCTGACATTCGAGACCGTGCCGGACCTTTACCAGAAATCGTCCAGCTGGTTCGATGGTGCGGGTGATCTGGTTCTCGATCTCACGCAGGTCGGTCGCGCCGACAGCGCCGGGCTGGCGCTGCTGATCGAATGGCTGCGGCGCGCACAGGCCGCGAACCGCACGCTGCGTTTTGCCAACATCCCCGTGCCGGTGCAGACGTTGATCCGTATCAACGGGCTGCAAGACGCACTGCTCGGTCCCAGTTCCTGAAATGACTGCTGCGGTTGCGATCCGGGGCGTGCACAAGCGCTACGGGACAGTACGCGCCCTGAATGGCGTCGATCTCGAAATCCGGCGCGGCGAATTCTTCGGACTGCTCGGACCGAACGGTGCCGGCAAATCCACGCTCATCAATATCCTCGCCGGTCTTGCGCATCTGGATGCCGGCAGCGTTGCCGTGCTTGGCCATGACGTTGCCAGGGACTACCGGCAGGCGCGGCGCGTGCTCGGCGTGGTGCCGCAGGAACTGGTCTACGATCCGTTCTTCAGCGTGCGCGAGGTGCTGCGCCTGCAAGCCGGTTACTTCGGCCTCGGACGCGAAAATGATGCGTGGATCGAGGAGCTGTTGCAGGCGCTCATGCTGGCCGACAAGGCCGAGGCCAACATGCGCTCCCTGTCCGGCGGCATGAAGCGGCGCGTGCTGGTCGCGCAGGCGCTGGTGCACCGGCCGCCGGTGGTGGTGCTGGACGAGCCGACCGCGGGCGTGGATGTGGAACTGCGCCAGTCGCTCTGGCAATTCATCCAGCGTCTGCACCGCGAAGGCCACACCATCGTGCTCACCACCCATTATCTCGAAGAGGCCGAGGCATTGTGCGAACGCATCGCCATCCTCGATCGCGGCGCGGTCATCGCGCTCGACAGCAAGCAGGGACTGCTGGCGCGCGGCATGGACAGTGTCATGTTTACGGTGCACACCGAAGCGCCGATCGCGCAGCTGCCCGCCGCGCTGGAAAGCAAGGTTAAACAACGACGCGGAAATGAGCTGGTTCTGAAATTGCACCGGCGCGACGACGCGATCGCCGACGTGGTGGATGCGCTGCGCGCGCACGGCGCGGTCATCACTGACCTGCACACCGAGAAGCCGGACCTCGAAGACGTGTTCCTGGAACTGACCCGCAAGGAGCGGCGGCCATGAACCTGCGCGGCTTCTACACGCTGCTCTACAAGGAACTGTTGCGCTTTTACAAGGTGGGGTTCCAGACGCTACTCGCGCCGGTGTTGACGGCGCTGCTCTATCTGCTGGTTTTCGGGCATGTGCTCGAGGAGCACGTGCAGGTATTTCCCGGCGTGCGTTACACGTCGTTCCTGATCCCGGGCCTGATGATGATGGCGGTGTTGCAGAATGCCTTTGCCAACAGTTCATCGAGTCTGATCCAGTCGAAGATCACCGGCAATCTGATATTTGTCCTGATGACGCCTCTGTCGCACGTCGAGTTTTTTCTGGCGTTCGTGCTGGCGGCGGTGGTGCGTGGCGTGGTGGTCGGGGCCGGCGTGTATCTTGCGGCGCTCATGTTCATCCCTCTGCCGTTGCACAGCGCGCTGATACTGCTGGCGTTCGCCGTGCTCGGCAGCGCGGCGCTCGCCACGCTCGGCAGCATCGCCGGGTTGTGGGCCGACAAGTTCGATCAGCTCGCCGGTTTTCAGAATTTCATCATCATGCCGCTTACCTTCCTGAGTGGCGTGTTCTATTCCATCCACTCGTTGCCGCTGTTCTGGCAGATGCTGTCGCACTTCAATCCGTTCTTCTACATGATCGACGGCTTTCGCTATGGATTTTTTGGTGTCTCGGATGTGAGTCCGCTGCGCAGCCTGGCTGTCGTGCTGGCATCGTTTGTGTTGTTGTCTGTGCTCACGCTCGAACTTCTGCGCCGCGGATACAAAATCCGCAGTTGATTCAGGGAAGCAAGCCTGCACAAAAATAGCCATTGTAGGGTTATTGCTCGCTACTCTGTTATCCGTGCCGTGCCCGGCGTATGCTTGCCGCCCCTTGTAAAGCAGCTTGCGTGGCCCAATTCACTAAACTGGAATATGACTCGCGCCGAAGACATCCAACGCCTTATCGAGGCCGGGCTTCCCGGCGCGCGGGTTCGCGTTGCCGGCGACGACGGTCAACACTTCGAAGCGGTGATCGTGTCAGCGGACTTCGTTGGCAAGAGCCTCGTGCAGCAGCACCAGCTGGTGTACCGGGCGCTGGGGCAGAACATGCGCGACGCGGTGATCCATGCCTTGGCGCTGCGTACCCTCACTCCGGAACAGCATGCCGCCGAAGGCGGGCGCTGACTCCGGCCGAACATCGTTATATATGGAGACACTCAAATGAACGTGCAGGACAAGATTCGCAAGCAGGTCGAGGAAAACGACATTATTCTTTATATGAAGGGCTCGCCTCAGTTCCCGCAGTGCGGGTTTTCCGGGCGCGCCACCCAGCTGCTCAAATCCTGCGGTGCCAAGTTTGCCTCGGTGGATGTGCTGGCCGACCCGGAGATCCGCGAGGGCATCAAGCAGTTCTCCAGCTGGCCGACGGTTCCGCAGCTCTATATTAAGGGCCAGTTTATCGGTGGCTCGGACATCATGCTCGAACTCCACCAGAAGGGTGAGTTGCAGAAGCTGGTGGCCGAGGCGCAGGCCGGCGCGAAAACCGTGTAAGCCCCGCAATCCAACTGAAATAGCCCATCCCCCGGGCTTTTTCAGGGTTTTCCGGTGTAAACTATCCAGGCCGCCTCTCCGGGCGGCCTTTGATTTTTTGGCTCGGTGAGCCCCGGTCTTCTTAACATGGACAAACTGATCGTCTACGGCGGTACCCCCCTGCGCGGCGAGATCCGCATCTCCGGCGCCAAGAACGCGGCGCTGCCGGTGCTGGTGGCCTCGTTACTGGCCGACAGCCCGCTCGAAATCGGCAATGTGCCGCACCTGCAGGACATCACCACCACCATGGAACTGCTCGGGCGCATGGGCGTGAACCTGACGGTGGGCGACAAGATGACCATCGAGGCCGATACCACCACGATCAATTCGTTGCGCGCACCGTACGAGCTGGTGAAAACCATGCGCGCCTCGATCCTGGTGCTGGGACCGCTGCTGGCACGTTTCGGCGAGGCCGAGGTGTCGCTGCCCGGCGGTTGCGCCATCGGTTCGCGTCCGGTCAACCTGCATATTAAAGGTCTGCAGGCGATGGGCGCCGACATCAAGGTTGAAGACGGCTACATCAAGGCCAAGGCCAAGCGTCTCAAGGGCGCGCGCATTTTCATGGACATGGTGTCGGTGACCGGCACCGAGAACCTGATGATGGCGGCCGCCTTGGCGGATGGCGTGACCGTGATCGAAAACGCCGCGCGCGAGCCGGAGGTCACGGATCTGGCGCTGTGCCTGAACAGCATGGGCGCCAAGGTGCGCGGCGCCGGCAGCGACGAGATCACCATCGAAGGCGTGACACGCCTCGGCGGCGGCAAACACATGATTGTCCCGGATCGCATCGAGACCGGCACCTATCTTGTGGCCGCGGCCATGACCGGCGGCACCGTCAAGCTGCGCCACACCCAGCCGCACTTGCTCGAGGCGGTGCTCGACAAGCTGCGCGAGGCCGGTGCCGTGATCGAGACCGGCGATGACTGGATCAGTCTGGATATGCAAGGCAAGCGTCCCAAGGCGGTGAGCGTGCGCACCGCGCCGTATCCAGCGTTCCCGACCGACATGCAGGCGCAGTTCATTGCCATGAACGCGATCGCGGACGGTGCGTCCAGTGTCACCGAGACCGTGTTCGAGAGCCGCTTCCATCACGTGCAGGAACTGGTGCGTCTCGGTGCCGACATCGAGATTCGCGGCAACACTGCGTTGACGCGCGGCGTTGCCAAGCTGCGCGGTGCACCGGTGATGGCCACCGACCTGCGGGCCTCGGCCTGTCTGGTGCTGGCCGGCCTGGTGGCCGAGGGCGAGACGCTCATCGATCGCATCTATCACATCGATCGCGGTTACGAGTGCATCGAAGAGAAGCTCCAGCAACTCGGTGCGCGTATCCGGCGTGTACCGAGTACGAACCGTACCGCTGCCAGCAAAATTGCCTGAGCCATGACCGAAAGCATCAAGATCGCGCTGTCCAAGGGGCGGATTCTGGAAGAGAGTCTGCCACTGCTGGCGCGCGCCGGTATCGAGCCGGTCGAGAACCCGCTCAAGAGCCGCAAGCTCATTATCGACACCAATATCCCCGGCACGCAGATTGTCATCATCCGCGCCGCGGACGTGCCGACCTATGTGCAGTTCGGTGCCGCCGATCTCGGCATCGCCGGGCGCGACGTGCTCATGGAATACGACGGTCATGACCTGTACGAGTTGCTCGACCTCAAGATCGCGCGCTGCCGGCTGATGGTGGCCGAGCCGGCCGGGCTGGCGGCGCGCGACGACCCAAAATCCTGGACGCGGGTGCGCGTGGCCACCAAGTACGTGAACATCACCCGCCGGCATTTCGCCGCCAAGGGTATCCAGACCGACATCATCAAGCTGTACGGCTCGATGGAACTGGCGCCGCTCGTGGGCCTGTCAGATCGCATCGTGGATCTGGTCGAGACCGGCAATACCCTCAAGGCCAACGGCCTGGTCGAGATCGAGCAACTCGCCGACATCAGTGCCTGGCTGGTGGGAAATCAGGCATCCATGAAAATGAAACACGCCACGCTCAAGCCGCTGGTTGAACGCTTCCGTCAGGCGGTGGGCGGGTAATGTATGACGCTCACATTGCGTACACTCAATACCGCTGAGCCTGGCTTCCGTGCTGCGTTCGCGGCGCTGCTCGATCGCACCCAGGGACTGGATACGAAGGTCGAGAGCGTAGTGCGCGAAGTAATCGGTGCCGTGCGCACGCGCGGTGACGCCGCGCTTCTCGATTACACGGCACGCTTCGACCGTTGGACGCCGGCATCTGCCGCCGCGCTCGAAATTCCGCAGTCACTGCTCGCGCAAGCGGCAAAAAAGATACCGCCCGATCAACACACGGCTTTGGAACAGGCCGCCGCGCGCGTACGCCGCTACCACGACCGGCAAAGGATCGATTCCTGGAGTTACACCGAGGCCGACGGCACGCTGCTCGGCCAGCAGGTCACGGCCCTCGACCGCGTCGGGCTGTACGTGCCCGGCGGCAAGGCCGCCTACCCGTCGTCGGTGTTGATGAATGCCATCCCCGCCAAGGTCGCGGGCGTGGCCGAACTCATCATGGTGGTGCCGACCCCGGACGGCCAGTTGAACGACCTGGTGCTGGCCGCGGCGCACATCGCCGGCGTCGATCGCGCCTTCCGCATCGGTGGCGCGCAGGCGGTGGCGGCGCTCGCCTTCGGCACGGACAGCGTACCGAAGGTCGACAAGATCGTCGGCCCCGGCAACATCTACGTGGCGACTGCCAAGCGTATGGTGTTCGGCCAGGTGGACATCGACATGATCGCCGGACCGTCGGAGATCGTGGTGGTGTGCGACGGCCGGACCGATGCCGCGTGGGTGGCGATGGACCTGTTCTCCCAGGCCGAGCACGACGAGGACGCACAGTCGATCCTGATCTCACCGGATGTTGGCTTTCTCGCCAAAGTGAAGGCCGAGATGGAGCGACTGCTGCAAGACATACCGCGCGCCGCCATCATTTGTGCCTCGCTCGAAGGACGCGGGGCGCTGATTGCGGTGCGCGACCTCGACGAGGCCGCCGCACTCGTGAACGAGATTGCCCCCGAACATCTTGAGCTCTCCATCGAAGAGCCGCTCGTGCTGGCCAAAAAAATCCGCCATGCCGGCGCGATCTTTCTGGGCCGCTACACTGCTGAAGCGCTTGGCGACTATTGCGCCGGGCCCAATCACGTATTACCGACCTCCGGCACCGCGCGTTTTTCCTCGCCGCTCGGCGTGTACGATTTCCAGAAGCGCACCAGCCTCATCCAGTGCTCGCCGCAGGGCGCATCGGATCTGGGTAAGATCGCCGCGGTGCTGGCGCACGGCGAGGGCCTGACCGCGCACGCGCGTTCGGCCGAGTACCGGATCAAAAAGTAGCAGTAAATGTAGGTCCGATTAGCGCAGCGTAATCGGACGAATGGATTTCAATTTGGGACACGGATATGCCCAACTACCGACGCGCCTTCTTGCCGGGCGGCACCTGGTTCTTTACGGTCAACCTCCTCGAACGCCACAGCAACGATTTACTGGTGCGTGAGATCGAGTTGTTGCGCCATTCCGTGCGCCGGGTACGGCAACAACATCCCTTTCACATCGATGCCTGGGTAGTGCTTCCGGAACACTTGCATTGCGTCATGACTCTGCCGCCCGGCGACAGCGATTTCAGCCAGCGGTGGCGCTTGATCAAAAGCGGATTCTCCCGCGCCTTGCCTAAAACCGAACGTCGTTCCATAGTACGTCGGGCAGCGGGTGAACGCGGCATCTGGCAACGGCATTATTGGGAACATTTAATCCGTGATGAGGCCGATTACCGTCGGCATGTGGATTATGTGCACGTGAATCCATTGAAACACGGCCACGTAAAACGTGTGCAGGATTGGCCGTATTCCACCTTTCATCACTATGTCGCGGCAGGTGTCTATTCTACGGATTGGTGCGGGGACGTGGAGGTGGAGATGGAAGTGGAAGGTGACAGATAACATGCGTCCGATTACGCTACGCTAATCGGACCTACGTGGGCTTCCACCGAACAAGAGTCCGTTGGTAATTGGTGAGGACTATGCACTTCCTCCGAGATGGAATGGTGAACTGAAGCCCGATCACGTGAAGTTTGCAGATTGCCCCAGTGAAGAAAAATTGTTCTTAGAAGCGTGGGATCAGAGCTAGATGCTGCTGCTAGCCTGCGTAGGTCCGATTAGTGCAGCGTAATCGGACGCATGGATTTTTACCGTGAACGATAAAGACCTCATCACCCGCCTGATCCGCCCTGAAGTCCGGGCGCTCAAGGCCTATCACGTGCCGGACTCAGCCGGGCTCATCAAGCTCGACGCCATGGAGAACCCGTACACCTGGCCCGAGGCGCTCAAGCAGGAGTGGCTCGAAGTTCTGCGCGATGTGCCCATCAACCGCTATCCGGATCCATCGGCGCAGGCGTTGCGCGCGCAACTCAAGCAATCGCTCGCCGTGCCGGCCGGCATGGACGTGCTGCTCGGCAACGGATCGGACGAGCTGATTCAGCTCATTCTCCTGGGCGTGGCACGTCCGGGCGCCGTGGTGCTGGCGCCATTGCCGACCTTCGTGATGTACGAAATGATCGCGACCTTTGTCGGCATGCAATTCGTTGGCGTGCCGCTCGCAACCGACTTTGGGCTCGATCTTGCCGCCCTGCGCGCAGCGATCAAGGTGCATCAGCCGGCGGTGGTGTTTCTCGCCTACCCGAACAACCCGACCGGCAACCTGTTTGACGAGCAAGCTATCGAAGCCCTGCTGCGCGAGGCGCCGGGACTGGTGGTGGTGGACGAGGCCTATCATGCCTTCGCGCAGCAGAGTTTCATGCAGCGCCTCGGGCAATTCGACAATCTGCTGGTCATGCGCACCCTGTCCAAGCAGGGCCTGGCCGGGCTGCGCCTCGGCGTCCTGGCCGGCGACCCGGCGTGGCTGGCCGAGTTCGACAAACTGCGCCTGCCGTACAACATCAACAGCCTCACCCAGGCGAGTGCCGTATTTGCGCTGAAGCACAAGGATGTCCTGGACGAGCAGGCCGCGCGCCTGCGCACCGGGCGCGCGCGGCTCGTGCAGGACCTCGCCGCCCTGCCGGGCGTGCAGGTCTGGCCGAGCGCGGCCAATTTCATCCTGTTTCGTACCGGCAAAGCTGCCGACACGGTATTCGCGGCCCTGCGACAACAGGGTGTGCTCATCAAGAACCTTTCCGGCGCCGGTGGCGTGCTGGCCAATTGCCTGCGCGTCACGGTCGGCACCCCGGATGAGAATGCCGCATTTCTTGCCGCGCTGAGCAGGGCCCTGTGAAATTCCTGTTCCGCAGCGGATTTGCTACCATGGCTCTTGATCCATCCCATGGATGATGCCATGACACGCAGTGCCAAGGTCACGCGCAATACCAAAGAAACCCAGATCACGGTGAGCGTGAACCTGGACGGCACCGGTGTGGCCCGGTTCGAGACTGGGGTTCCGTTTCTTGAACACATGCTCGACCAGATCGCGCGCCACGGCCTGATCGATCTCGACATCAGCGCCAAGGGCGATTTGCACATCGACGCACACCACACGGTTGAAGACATCGGCATCGCCATGGGTCAGGCCTTTGCCAAGGCGGCCGGCGACAAGCAGGGCATTCGCCGCTATGGGCATGCCTACGTGCCGCTCGACGAGGCCTTGTCGCGTGTGGTCATTGATCTTTCCGGCCGCCCGGGTCTGGAGTATCGGGTGGAGTATCCGCGCGCCCGGGTCGGCGAGTTTGACGTCGATCTGGTGCGTGAATTCTTTCAGGGGTTCGTCAACCACGCGCTGGTCACCGTGCATGTGGATGGTATTTCCGGCCAGAACGCGCACCACATCGTCGAGACCGTGTTCAAGGCGTTCGGACGCGCGCTGCGCATGGCGCTTGAGCCGGATGCACGCATGGTCGGCGTCGTGCCATCGACCAAGGGCACTCTGTAATTGGCATTAATTGGCAACCACGGGGGGCACGGGGAAGGCGGAACGAGTGGTGACGTCAATTCCGATGTTCCCCGTGTCCCCCGTGGCTCAACACTTTTTCGCACATGAACACCGTCGCGGTTATTGATTACGGCATGGGCAATCTGCGCTCGGTGGTGAAAGCCATCGAGCACGTTGCACCACGCGCCCGCGTGCAGTTGACGAGCAACGCGGAAGAGGTTGCGCACGCCGATCGCGTGGTGTTTCCCGGGCAGGGCGCCATCGCTGGCTGCATGACCGCACTCGATGCCTGCCACCTGCGCGCCGCCGTGCTCCAGGCGGTGCAGACCAAGCCGTTTCTCGGTATCTGCCTCGGGTTGCAGGCGCTCTATGACTTCAGCGAAGAGGGCGGCGGCGTGAAAGGACTGAGCGTCCTGCCCGGGCGTGTGCCGCGCTTCCCGCCGGCGAAGATGCGCGATGCCACCACCGGTCAGGCCCTCAAGGTGCCGCACATGGGCTGGAACCAGGTGCAGCAGGTGAAGCCCCATCCGCTGTGGAAGGACATTCCCTCCGGATCGCGTTTCTATTTCGTGCACAGCTATTATGCGGAGGCGGGCGAGCGCACCGACGTGGCCGGTATCACCGAGTACGGTCTGCGCTTTACCTCGGCGGCGGCGCGCGCGAATATTTTTGCCGTGCAGTTCCATCCCGAGAAGAGCGCGCAGGCCGGTTTGAAGCTGCTCGAAAACTTCATGGCCTGGGACGGCAACGCCGCCTGAGCGACACCTGCATTGATTTGCACTATATTCAACAAATAAGCTGACAGCCCGAACCAGAACGCAACATGACGTCGCCTCGCCTGCTGGTCATTCCCGCAATCGATCTGAAAGATGGCAAGTGTGTGCGCCTGCGCCAGGGGCGCATGGAGGACGACACCGTTTTCTCCAATGACCCGGTGGCCATGGCCGGGCGCTGGATCAAGGAAGGCGCGCGCCGTATCCATATCGTTGACCTGAACGGTGCGTTCGCCGGCAAACCGGTGAACGGCGCGGTGATCGAAGCGATCGCCCGCGCCTACCCGGAGGTGCCGGTGCAGGTGGGCGGTGGAATTCGCGACGAGGAGACCATTGAGGCCTATCTCGGTGCCGGTGTGCGTTTTGTGATCCTCGGCACCAAGGCGGTGAACGTGCCGCACTTCGTGAGCGACGTGTGCACCGAGTTCCCGGGACACATCATCGTCGGCCTGGATGCAAAGGACGGCAAGGTGGCGATCGATGGCTGGTCGAAACTCTCCGGCCACGATGTCGTCGACCTGGCGAAGAAATTCCAGGACGATGGTGTCGAGGCAATCATTTACACCGACATTGGCCGCGACGGCATGCTCTCCGGCGTGAACATCGAGGCCACGGTGCGTCTCGCCGATGCCATCACCATTCCGGTGATCGCGTCGGGCGGCATCACCAATCTCGACGATATTCGCAAGCTGTGCGGCGTGGCGGACCACGGCATCATGGGCGCCATCACCGGGCGCGCGATTTACGAAGGCACGCTCGACTTCGCCGCCGCCCAGAAGCTGGCGGACCAACTGAGTGAAACGGGTTAACCACGGGGGGACACGGGGAAACCTTTGAGAATGACGAACTGTGGAATAATCGGTTCTGTCTTCCCCGTGACCCCCGTGGCTAAAAAATATTATGGGCCTAGCCAAACGCATCATTCCCTGCCTCGACGTGGACAACGGCCGCGTGGTCAAGGGCGTCAAGTTCGTGGAGATCCGCGACGCCGGTGATCCGGTCGAGATCGCGCGCCGCTACGACCAGCAGGGCGCGGACGAGATCACCTTTCTCGATATCACTGCCAGCAGCGACAACCGCGAGACCATGGTGCACGTGGTGGAGAAGGTCGCCGAGCAGGTGTTCATCCCGCTCACCGTGGGTGGCGGCATACGCAAGGTCGAGGACATCCGCCGCATGCTCAATGCCGGGGCCGACAAGGCTGCCATCAACACGGCGGCCGTCTCCCGGCCGGAGTTCGTGAAGGAGGCGGCCGATCACTTCGGCTCGCAGTGCATCGTGGTGGCCATCGACGCCAAGCAGGTGGCGTTCGGTGACCGGCCGCGCTGGGAGGTGTTTACCCACGGCGGACGCAAAGCCACGGGCATGGACGTGCTGGAATGGGCGGCGCGCATGACCGAGTACGGTGCCGGAGAAATCCTGCTCACCAGCATGGACCGCGATGGCACCAGGGACGGCTTCGATCTCAAGCTCACGCGCGCGGTGTGCGACGCGGTCAGTATTCCGGTGATTGCCTCCGGTGGCGTCGGCAACCTCGATCACCTGGCGGACGGCATTACCCAGGGACACGCGGACGCGGTGCTGGCGGCGAGTATCTTTCATTTCGGTGAATATACGGTCGGCCAGGCCAAGCAGCACATGGCCGAACGCGGCATCGAAATGCGGCTCTAGTAGTATTGGTTTCAACCACGGGGGTCACGGGGTATGATTCCTTCACGATCACCTTTCCCCGTGTTCCCCGTGGTTCTCAAGAATTTGCAGGCACGCATGCATGTCGGATGAATGGCTGAATGTAATCAAATGGGATCGGGACGGTCTGGTGCCGGCTATTGCCCAGGAAACGGGTTCCGGCAAGGTGCTGATGGTCGCGTGGATGAACCGCGAGGCGCTGGCCGAGACCGCGCGCACCAACAAGGCGGTGTATTGGTCGCGCTCGCGCCAGCGGTTGTGGCGCAAGGGCGAAGAGTCCGGCCATGAGCAGATTGTGCGTGATATCCGCCTCGATTGTGACAGCGACGTGGTGCTCCTGAGCGTGGAGCAGCAGGGCGGGATCGCCTGCCACACCGGTCGCAAGCACTGCTTTTTTCAGCAGCTGCAAGGTGATCGATGGGTCACGGTTGAGCCCATCCTCAAGCCGGAAAGCGAGATTTACGGCAAGAAATAATCGCTGCGGCCACGGGGAACACGGGGAAAGGCAGAATCTTTCAGACATCGCCCGCAGTCTCGTCTTGGCTTTTTAATACAAGCCATTTACCCCCGTGCCCCCCGTGGTTAGTATGTTGTTCATATACGCCTCTTGAACCTGGGCCAATCCGACGTGTCTGACATTTTGATCAAGCTCGCCGCCGTGCTGGAGGCCCGCAAATCCGCGGCGCCGGACTCGTCGTATGTGGCCGGCCTGTATGCCAAGGGACTGGACGCCATTCTCAAGAAGATCGGTGAGGAAGCGACCGAAACCGTGCTCGCCGCTAAAGGCGGAGATCCCAAACAGATTGTCTACGAGACCGCCGACCTCTGGTTTCACACCCTGGTGTTGCTCGCTCAGCAGGGGCTCAGACCGGAAGACGTACTTCAGGAGCTTGATCGGCGCTTCGGATTGTCGGGTCTGGAGGAAAAGGCCGTTCGCAAAGAGAAGAGTCGATGAACGACTGCATCTTCTGTAAAATCGCTGGCGGCGCGATTCCGTCCGACCGGGTGTACGAGGACGAGCAGCTGCTGGTGTTTAAGGACATCTATCCGAAGGCGCCGGTGCATCTGCTGATGGTGCCGCGCCAACATGTCGAAAGTCTGAATGACCTGACGCCCGCGCACGATGGCCTGATGACGCACATGCTGCGTACTTTACCGGAGGTGGCGCGCCGCGCCGGACTGACGGACGGTTACCGTACCATTATCAATACCGGGCGCGGCGGGGGACAGGAAGTGCTGCATCTGCACCTGCATATTCTGGGTGGCGGACGCCTGCCCGGATTCTAAATTAATGAAGGCAAGCCTGCACAAAAATAGCCATTTTTAACGGAGAGCAAACATGGGTTCATTCAGCATTTGGCATTGGTTGGTGGTTCTGGCCATCGTGGTCGTGATCTTCGGTACCAAGAAGCTGCGCAACATCGGCGGCGATCTGGGCGGGGCGATCAAGAACTTCAAGGACTCGATGAAATCCGAGAGTGAGGCCAAGCCGGAAGAACCGAAGAAGATCGAGTCGCGCGTCGTGGAAGGCGAAGTCACGGCGAGGAAGACGGCTAAAGATACCGCCAAGAAAAAGGCCTGACGACAGGCGTAGCCGCGGGCGACCGCTGTGTTCGATATCGCCTTCTCCGAACTGGTCGTCATCGGTCTGGTAGCTCTGGTTGTGCTTGGCCCGAAACGCCTGCCGGAAATGGCGCGTGCTGCCGGCCGCTGGACGGCGCGTATCCGCCGCTTCATCGAAGACGTCAAGCGTGACATGGGCAGCGAGCTGCGGCGCGAGGAGTTGGCCGAATTGCGCCAGGTGCATCAGCAGATCACCGAGACCAAACAGATTTTCGAGAATACCGCCAGCAGTATGGTTGCGGGAATCGCGGATATCCGTCCGCCCGAGTCCGCGCCGGACTATCTGGTGAAGGCGTTGCCGGACGCCGCCGTGCAGGATACACGCGCGCCGCGTCAGGCGGGGATGCCGAGAACGGCCGCGGCTTCTGTCCCGACGCCGAAAAAACGTGCATCGAAGTCCGGGCGCAAGAAGCCCGCCAATCCCAAGACCAAAAAGACTTCCACGCGCAAGAAACATGTCCGAGCCGGCCGCAAATCCAAATCCTGAAGGCGGGTTCGTCTCGCACCTCGTCGAGCTGCGCAACCGTCTCATGTACGCACTGGGCGCCGTTGGCGTGGTGTTTCTCGCACTCGCGCCGTTTTCAAACCGGGTCTATGCACTGATTGCGCAACCACTCATGGACGTGCTGCCTCCGGGCATGAGCATGATTGCCACCGAGGTGGCCTCGCCGTTCCTGACGCCACTTAAATTCACGCTGGCCGCGGCTGTCACGATCACCATCCCGTTTCTGCTCTACCAGATCTGGGCCTTTGTCGCGCCCGGTCTCTACAAGCATGAGAAGCGCCTGGTGGTGCCGCTGGTGGTATCCAGCGTGCTGCTGTTTTACGCCGGCATGGCGTTCGCCTACTTCGTGGTGTTTCCAACGGTGTTCAAGGTGTTCGTGGACTTTCTGCCGCCCGGCGTGCAGATGATGACCGACATCAAGTCCTATCTCGATTTCGTGTTCTCCATGTTTTTTGCATTCGGTATCGCCTTCGAGGTGCCGGTAGCGGTGGTGATCCTTTCGGCAACCGGCGTGGTGAACCCGGAGACTCTCTCCGAGAAACGTCCCTATGTGATAGTCGGCGTGTTCGTCATTGCCGCCGTGCTCACGCCACCAGATGTGGCCTCCCAGTTTATGCTGGCCATACCGATGCTGATCCTGTTCGAGATCGGTCTGCTTGTTGCCCGTCTGTTGCATCGCCGGCGTGCGGCCAGCGGAGCGGCGGAAAGCAGGCCATTGACCGACACGGAAATGACAGCTGTGCTGGATACTTACGAGAAGAAAAACCCGGTCAGCAGGCAGCGCAAGAAGCGCAAGGAATAAAACCGGCCTCAGGGACGTTTATATGCCGATGCGCACAAAAATCACAGGGTATACGGCGGCACTGATTTTTCTCTGTTTGGGCACGGCGCATGCCGCGCCGCTCGAAAACCAGCTACGTCAGCATCCCTCACCGTATCTCGCCCTGCATGGTGGCGATCCGGTAGCCTGGCAGGAGTGGAACGCGCAGACCGTGGAACGGGCGCGCCGCGAGGGCAAGCTGTTGTATTTGTCCATCGGTTACTTCTCCTGCCACTGGTGCCACGTGATGCAGCGCGAGAGTTACCGTAATGCGCAAATTGCACGCTACCTGAACGAGCACGTCATTCCAGTCAAGGTCGATCGCGAGCTCGAGCCGGCACTGGATGCACGCCTGATCGAGTTCGTTGAAAAGACACGCGGCATGAGCGGTTGGCCGCTCAATGTGTTCGTGACGCCCGATGGCCATCCGCTGTACGCGACGCTCTATCATCCGCCACAGGATTTTCAGAAGATTCTGGAGCGCATCGAGCAGCTGTGGCGCAGCGACCGCGCGCGCCTCACTGCGCTGGCGCGTATCGAGGAGGCTGCCCCGCAGGGCCCGGGCAAGCCGGAGGTCAACGGCGCACAGGCGCATGCGTTCGCCGACCGCGTAGTGGCCGAGGCGCTGAAGGCGGCGGACAGCGTGCAGGGTGGATTCGGTGAACAGAGTAAATTCCCGCAAGCGCCGCAACTCGCTTTCCTGCTGACCCATTACGAGCGCACGCACGACTTGCGACTCAGGGAATTCCTGCTGCTCACGCTGGACGCCATGGCCGGCAACGGCATGCAGGATCATCTTGGTGGCGGTTTTTTCCGCTACACCGTGGACCCATCCTGGAAGACGCCACACTTCGAGAAGATGTTGTACGACAACGCACAGTTGGCGCGCCTGTACCGTAATGCTGCGCGTGTCTTCGGACATGACGATTACCGGCATGTCGCTGCCCGTACCCTGGACTTCATGTTGCGCGATCTGCGCGCCACTTCGGGCGCGTTCATCGCCGCGCTTTCGGCGCTGGACGACAAGGGCGTGGAGGGCGGCTATTACCTGTGGAGCGCGGCCGAGCTGGAAAGGTTGCTTACACCCGCTGAGCGAGAGGTCTATCGCCTGCAGTCCGGCATGATCGACGCCACGCCTTTTGAACCGGGGTATCTGCCGCTGCGCGCTCTGCCAGCGGCAGAGATTGCAGTGCTGCGCAAGCAGGAGCTGTCCGACGTTGAGAAGCAGATTGCTTCGGCGGAGAACAAGTTGCGTGCAGCACGTGCTCAGCGTGTGTTGCCGCGTGATACCAAGGAACTGGCTGCCTGGAATGGGCTCGCGCTCGTGGCGTTCGCCGAGGCCGCGCAGGCCGCAAAAGAACCACGCTATCGTGAGGCCGCGCAGACAGTGCGCGATTTTCTGGCAAACGAATTATGGGATGGCAAGTCCCTGGTACGTTCGCGCGTACATGGAAAGGCGAATGGCAAGGTGGCGTTTGAGGATTATGCCTACGTTGCGTTCGGGCTCACCGAATGGGCAGCACTGACTGGCGAGGCGCGAGATTATGCGCTTGCGAAAGCCGTGGCCAATGCTGCCTGGAAGCGTTTTTATGGCCCGAAGGGTTTCCGGCTGGAAGAAAGCACCTTGCTGGTCGCGGAAGCAGGGCAGGATGTGTTGAGCGATGGACCGATGCCGTCACCATCGGCCGTGCTGGCCGAAGTGAGCCTGCGTCTGGCGGAAAAAACCGGTGACAAGGCACTGCGTCGTCAGGCGCTTGCCGCGTTGAACAGCGGAAGCGCCGTGATCAGTGCCAACCCGTTCTGGTACGCGACCCCGGTAGCTGCCCGGCTGCGCGCCGCGGGCATCGCTCCCTGATGGATGAATGAGTCTCTGAACAATATTTTAGCCGCAGATGAACGCAGATTGACTGAGTTACTGAGGAGCCGCCAATGGGCAGCCGGGTCAGCAATAAACCAATAAACAAAGACCGGCTGTTAGATTATTAATCTGCGTTCATCTGTGGCCAATATATTTATCATCAACCGCGTCCCGCGCGCGGCTGCGTGACCGGGCGCTCGCCGGCAATGGCCTCGATGGTAAGCGACTTGCCTTCGCGCATCAGTTCCAGCTTGATGCGCTCGCCCGGCTTGTGACTGGATATCGCCAGTAGCACCTCGCGCGCGTCACCGGTCTTCTTGCCGTCGATGGCCACCAGCACGTCGCCTGGCTCCACGCCGGCCTTGTGGGCCGGGCCGTTGCGATAGAGGGTGGTAATGACCAGTCCTTCCGTGCCTTTCTTGAGCCCGAAGGCATCGAGCAGTTCGGGGGTGAGCGCCTGCGCTTCAATACCGAGCCAGCCGCGCAACGGACGGCCATGGGTAATAATCTGTTCCATCACGCCCTTGGCGATGCTCGTGGGGATGGCGAAGCCGATGCCCACCGAGCCGCCGCTCTGGCTGAAAATCACGGTGTTGATGCCGATGAGGTTGCCATGCGCGTCCACGAGTGCACCGCCCGAGTTGCCCGGGTTGATGGCGGCGTCGGTCTGGATGAAATTCTCGAAGGTGTTGACGCCGAGGGCGCTGCGGCCGGTCGCAGAGACGATGCCCATGGTGACGGTCTGGCCGACGCCGAACGGATTGCCGATGGCCAGCACCACGTCGCCGACCCTGACGCGCTCCGATTTGCCGAGGGTAATGGCGGGCAGGTTCTTGAGGTCGATCTTGAGCACGGCAAGGTCGGTCTCGGGGTCGCCGCCGATCACCTTGGCGGTCGCGTTGCGGCCGTCGCGCAGAAACACCTGGATGGCATCGGCACCGCCGATGACGTGGTGATTGGTGAGGATGTAACCCTGATCACTGAAGATCACGCCACTTCCCAGGCTGCGCTCGACGCGCTTGCGCGGCGAATCCTGGCCGCGCCCGAAGAACTGCTGGAAGATCGGGTCTTTGAGCAGCGGATTCGGCTGAACGGTCACGACCTTGGCGGTATTGATGTTGACGACGGCCGGCGCGGCTCTGTCCACCGCCGCGGCGTACGACACTGGGCCACCCGCCGGTAACGCCGCCTGTTCAGCGGCTTCACGCACTTCCACCGAAGTCGCCTCGCGCCGTAGCAGGCCCGGCCAGAACAGGGTCAGCAGAAAGGCGAGCGCCAGTCCCACCGTGATGGCTTGCGCGACGAATACGACCAGTTTGCGGGGGTGCATGATGGAATATGCTGGTAAGATCGGGGCGGCGATTGTAGCGCGGGGCAGGAAATTTACAGAAATCGGCGTCAAAAAACCCACACTCTCTTGACGGCGCAGGGGCGAATAGTTGATGCTATGCCGCCTTTTTTGAAGATATAAGCAACATCTAATAGAACTATCTCCATGATTTTTCAGGATTTCCGTCCCAGCCAGTGGCCACAGGGACATCTCCAGTTTCAAATAATTGCAGGGGGATTTCATGAGTGAAGGCGTAGATCGCGACAAACGCCGTTTTCTGACCTTGCTCACCACCGGGGTGGGCGCGATTGGGGTGGGTTTTGCAGCCACGCCGTTCGTGCTGTCCATGACTCCGAGCGCCCGGGCACGCGCCGCCGGCGCCCCGGTCGAGGTGGACATCAGCAAACTCGAATCCGGCCAGATGATGACCGTGGAGTGGCGTGGTAAACCGGTGTGGATCGTGCGTCGCACCAAGGACATGCTGGCCAGCCTGCCGGCGCTCGACAAGGTGGTCGCCGACCCGGAATCGAAGGTTGCGGATCAGCAGCCGTCCTATGCGGCGAACAAGACCCGCTCCCTCAAACCCGAGCTGCTGGTGCTGGTCGGCATCTGCACGCACCTCGGCTGCTCGCCGTCGCAGAAATTCCAGGTGGGTCCGGCCTCCGGCATGGGTGACGACTGGACCGGTGGCTTCTTCTGCCCGTGCCACGGTTCCAAGTTCGATCTCGCCGGTCGCGTGTTCAAGGGCGTGCCGGCCCCAACCAACCTGCCGGTGCCGCCGCACACGTTCCTGAGCGACACCCGCATCCTCATTGGTGAAGACAAGAAAGGAGCCGCGTGATGGAAAAGCTTCTCGCCTGGATTGACGACCGCTTTCCCCTGACCAAGGTCTGGGAAGAGCATCTGTCCAAATACTACACCCCGAAGAACTTCAACTTCTGGTACTACTTCGGTTCGCTCGCGCTGCTGGTGCTGGTGATGCAGATTGTCACCGGCATCTTCCTGACGATGCACTACAAGCCCGACACCGAGTCGGCGTTTGCATCGGTCGAGTTCATCATGCGCGACGTATCGTGGGGCTGGCTGATCCGCTACATGCACTCCACCGGCGCCTCGTTCTTCTTCATCGTCGTGTACCTGCACATGTTCCGCGCCATGATGTATGGCTCGCACCGCAAGCCGCGCGAGCTGCTGTGGATCATCGGCGTGATCATTTTCGTGGCACTCATGGCCGAGTCGTTCATGGGCTACCTGCTGCCATGGGGCAACATGTCCTACTGGGGCGCGCAGGTGATCATCTCGCTGTTTGAGGCCATTCCGTATATCGGCCCGGGCCTGTCCGAGTGGATCCGCGGTGACTTCGTGGTGGCGGACGCGACCCTCAACCGGTTCTTCGCCTTCCATGTGATCGCCATCCCGCTGGTGCTGGTGATACTGGTGTTCGTGCACATCGTGGCCTTGCACAAGGTCGGCTCGAGCAACCCGGACGGTATTGAGATCAAGAAGAAGAAGGACGCCAACGGCATCCCTCTCGACGGCATCCCGTTCCATCCGTACTACACGGTCAAGGATATCGTCGGTGTGGTCGTGTTCCTGATGGTGTTCTCGGCGGTGGTGTTCTTCGCGCCCGAACTGGGTGGCTGGTTCCTGGAGCACGATAACTTCGTGCCGGCCAACATCCTGCAGACCCCGCCGGAGATCGTACCGCTATGGTACTTCACGCCGTACTACTCGATTTTGCGCGCCAACACGGTCAGTTTCATCCTTGATGCCAAGGTCTGGGGTGTGATCTTTATGGCGCTCTCGATCATGGTGTTTTTCTTCCTGCCGTGGCTGGACCGCTCGCCGGTCAAGTCCATCCGCTATCGCGGCTGGATCTTCAAAACCGCGTTGGCGTTTTTCGTGGTCGCATTCGTGATCCTCGGTTATCTCGGCACCAAGAGCCCGCAGGCCATCGATCTGATGCTGTTCCCGAATGTGTATTGGGCGCAGATCTTCACGATCGTGTACTTCGCTTTTTTCGCGCTGATGCCGTGGTATACCAAGATCGACAAGACCAAGCCGGTTCCGGAAAGGGTGACAAAATGAAGAAAGCGATCCTCATTCTGTTGTGTGCGGCGCTGCCGGGTCTGAGCCTCGCTTCCGGCGGAGAGCACGTCAAACTCGACGCCGTGAAGATTGATTTAAGCGACAAGGCATCGCTGCAGCGCGGCGCGCGCACGTTCGTGAACTACTGCCTGTCCTGCCACAGCATCTCGTACATGCGCTACAACCGCATGGGCGAGGACCTGGGCCTCAGCGAGGAGTTGGTCAAGGCGAACCTGATGTTTGCCTCCGACAAGACCGGCGAACTCATGAAGGCGGCCATGACCCGGGAAGATGGCAAGAAGTGGTTTGGCACGGCGCCACCCGATTTGTCGCTGGTGGCACGCTCACGCGGCCCGGAGTGGTTCTATACCTACATGCGCAGCTTCTACCGTGACGACAAGTCATCGACCGGCTGGAACAACTCGGTATTCCCGAGCGTGGCCATGCCGCACGTGCTGCACGACGTGCAGGGCCTGCAGCGCGCCGTGTACCGCACCGAGAAGCATGAGTCCGAGTCGGTAAAGGACGGCAAGAAGGTCAAGAAAGTGACTGAAGAGCAGGTCTTCGACCGCTTCGAGATTGAGAAGCCCGGCAGCATGACCCCGCAACAGTACGATGAGTCGATGCGTGACCTGGCCAATTTCATGGTCTACGTTGGCGAACCCGCCAAGCTGGTCCGTTACCGTCTCGGCATTTCGGTGCTTATATTCCTGGCCATTTTCTTTGTGGTCGCCTATCTGTTGAAGAAAGAGTACTGGAAGGACGTGCATTGACCGAAAGTTCCCGGTAGCCCGAAAAGGGGGTCCTGTCTGTCAGGGCCCCCTTTGCCGTTCCCGGCATAGCACAACGCAGGAGTAAACGGATATGGTCACCCTTACCACACGCAAGCACATCATGACGCTGTATGCGGGTACTACCGATCCGCACAGCCACCGCACGCGCATCGTTCTGCACGAGAAGGACGTGGAGTGCCAGGTTGTCGAAGTCGATATCCGCAAGAAGCCGCGCGAGATCGGCGAGCTCAATCCGTACAACACGGTTCCGACGATGATTGATCGCGACCTGGTGTTGTACGAGTCGCACATCATCAACGAGTATCTGGACGAGCGCCTGCCGCACCCGCCGCTCATGCCGGTTGACCCGGTGTCGCGCGCCAAGGCGCGCCTTATGCTCATGCGCTTCGACCGCGACTGGTACAGCCTGCTTCCGGACCTGACCGGCAGTGGCGACAAAAAGCGATCACAGACCGCGCGCAACACGCTACGCGATGGACTTACGGTGATTTCGCCGGTATTCAAGGAGCAGGCATTCATCCTGGGCGCGGAGTTTTCGCTGGTGGATTGCGCATTGGCACCGATACTGTGGCGCTTGCCGCTTTATGGCATCGAGCTCCCGCGCCAGGCCAAGCCCATTATGGATTACGCCGAGCGTCTGTTCGCGCGCAAGTCATTCAAGCTGAGCCTTACCGATGCGGAACGTGACATGCGGCCGCGTGGCAAGTAATCCAGATATGCATGCGCAAGCCTGCTATCCGTAATCTCTGTGTCTGCCGATCGTTCCACCCGTCCTTACCTGATCCGCGCGCTGCACGAATGGGCTCTCGATAGCGGCTTCACGCCACAGATCGCGGTCGATGCCACGGTACCCGGTGTGCAGGTGCCGTCTGCGTTCGTCAAGGATGGCCAGATCGTGCTCAATGTCCATCCGCAGTCCGTCCACCAGCTTGAACTTGGCAATGAGACCATCACGTTCTTCGCGCGCTTTGGCGGCAAGAGCGAGCCGGTGGTCGTTCCGGTGCGCGCGGTGCTCGCGGTTTATGCGCGCGAGAATGGCCGTGGCATTCAGTTCCCCGCCGAGGAAGGTCATGTCGAGCCGCCGCCGACGCCGCCTTCTGCCCCTGAGCCATCCACGCCCCGCAAAGGCGCGCATCTCAAACGCGTGAAATAGTCTTTCCCGCGTAGCCTGCCGAAGTACCGTGTCTGGTCTATGCTTTCCTGAGGCGAGCTCAATGGCCGCCGGCGGGTTTACATATGACATGGATGAACGAAGCAGGGCTACCGTCATGCGGAAACTGGGCCTGACCCTGTTGCTGCTCCTGCCGATGGCGGCAACCGCCCGTATCGGGGTGTTCACGGACGTGCAGGGCGATACCCGTATTCAGCGTGGCGAAGTTTATCTCGCCGCCGCACCGGGCGTGGATGTGGAAGAAGATGACATGATCGAGACCGCCGACCATGCCAGCGCCCAGGTCGAGATGCGTGATGGCAGCCTGCTCAAAATCGGCGCCGATAGCCGCTTGCTGCTGACGGACTACAAGTTCGACGGTGGTGGAAATGTGGTCAGTGCCGGACTCGAGGTGTTGTCCGGCTGGCTGCGTTTTGCGGTCTCCAGGCTGCGCAGCAACGAAAGCCGCTACGCCATCAACACGCCCACCATGACAATCGGTATCCGCGGCACCGAAGGTGTGATCGAAGCGCACAGCACCCGCGGCGGCCTGCTCCTCGAAGAAGGCGAAGTCGCCGTGCACGCCGCAGACGCCGGCAGTATCCCGGTGCGCGCCGGCGAGTATGTCGAGCATGCTCAGGGAAAACCCTTCCTGCGCCCGGGGGCAGTACCGTCCGCGTTTCACGCCCGCATGCCGGCTGGCATGCAGCCGCGCATGGCGCGGCGTGCGCACCTGCTCAAGCAGCATGGCGTGCCTCCACGGCAAATTCGTCACATGCAGCGCGAGGATCGCGATCAGTACCTGCGCCAGCACCCGCATTTGCGCCAGAAGTTCGAGCAGCGTTTCCGCGGTCACGGTGGTGCCGGGCCGGGTCCTGGCCAGAAAGCGCCGGATCGACAGAAGGGGTTGCTGCAGAAACCACTGTCGCAGCAGCAGCAGCAACGGACGAATCAGCCATTGCAGCGACCGCAGCCCGGGAAACAGGACCAGGAAAGGAAAAAGCAAATTCAGGACAGGAATCAGGTTTTGGAAAAGAAGAAACCAAAACAACGCGAGCACAACGAGCATGTGCCGGCGCGGCCGAAAGACGCAGTGCTGCAGTACGGAGGATTTGCGCTGGCATGATACGCATCGTCGAGTCGGACATCACGACCTTGGCTGTAGACGCAATCGTGAACGCGGCGAATGAGAGCCTGTTAGGCGGCGGTGGCGTGGATGGCGCCATTCACCGGGCCGCCGGCCATGAACTGCTGGCCAGTTGCCGTGCCCTGCATGGTTGCCCGGCCGGTGAGGCGAAAATTACCCCGGGTTTCAGATTGCCGGCGAAATGGGTGATCCACACCGTCGGACCGGTTTGGCATGGCGGGCATGCCGGTGAGCCGTTGTTGCTCGCGTCCAGTTATCACAAGTCATTCGAACTCGCGCACGAGCACGGTGTGCGGCGCATCGCCTTTCCGGCAATCAGCACCGGGGTTTACGGATACCCCAAGGAGCAGGCCGCGCGCATCGCCGTGTCTGTCATGCGCCAGTACGATGGGGAATTCGATGAGATCATCGCCTGCTGCCACAGCGCTGCCGACAGGGCGATTTATGAAGATGTATTAGCGAAGGACTTTGAGTAGGTTACGCAGCAAATCACCAGCCGGAAAGCAGCGCAGGGTGCCTGCGGCACCCTGCGCGCCGAATCAGAAACGCCAGCCAAACTTGATGCCATAGGATGTCGCATCACCAGTCTTGTCGCCCTCGACGGCAATGTTCACGACAGCCAGATTCAGGTTGGCGCCGACGAAAATCTTGCTGAGACTGAAGTCCTCTTCGATGAGCAGCGGGACACTTGCGTCCGGAGTGCTGCGCACCCACACCTTGCCGATACCGGCATAGGGCGTGAACATGGCAAAACCCTTGGAGATCGAAACGTCCACGCCGGTGGTGTTGAGTTTGAGCTGGCTCACGCCTTCCAGTGCACTGTAGCTGCCACGCACCCCCACCGCCGGTGTTGTCGCGCCGCCTTTGATGATGGCGTAGCGGACTTCCGCGCCCCACACCTTGATGTTGCTGTCTGGCACGGCCGCATAGGACGCGCCGATGTCAAATCCAAACGGCAGCCCTTTGTGCACGTGCAGTTTCGGCAAGACCAGGGAGTCTATCGAGCTGCCACTAACGACGCGGTTGAAAACAGCGGTGTTCTGGAGTTTGGTCGAGCTGAACTCAATGCCAAGGTCAAAACCAGTAGTGCCGAGCGGCTCACTCGGTATGAGGGCTTTGTAACTTAATGCGGCGCCCAGGTCTTCGGACAGCAGCCGAAAATCGGACTGTCCGATCAGGGTCAGCGAGTCAATATTGGTGGCAGCGCGCACTGGCAGAGCCAGTGCAGCGGTGCTCAATAGTGCTGCAGCAAGAATACGTCGTGTCACAAGGCTCTCCTTCTCCGTTTGCCTGGATCAGGCAGTAAATGAAATCTGCCTCAGAGTATATAGATTGCCGCCAGCAGCAGGCCATAACCGCCGATCAGCAGATAAACGGCGATGTGATTGATGAACTTGAGGTAGGGGCCGATGGTGTGAATGTGGGCGAGCGGCACGAACACACCGATGAGGCCGAGAATAAAAACAATCAGACAGATGAGCGCAGTATTGCGGCTCGGTGTGTGGGCTTTCACGTTACGGTCTCCTGTGCATCATGTGACGGGTGGAAAAATCTTGTCCGGGTTGAGAATACCCTTCGGGTCGAACTGTGCCTTGATACGGCGCATCAGGTCGAGAGTGGGCGGGTCGATGGCAAGCGCGATGTAGTCGCGCTTTTCCCGGCCAATGCCATGTTCGCCAGAGAGTGTGCCGCCGAGGCGAATTACCAGATCGAACACCTGCCGCAGGCATGGACGCGCGTTTGCTTCCTGCTGCGGATCCTGCGAGTCATAGAGCAGGTTCACGTGAATGTTGCCGTTGCCGGCATGACCGAAGTTCACGATCGGAATGCCGAATTCGCGGCTTAGGTTTTCCAGCCCGGTGATCAGTTCTGGCAGGCGCGACACCGGCACCACTACGTCCTCGTTCAGCTTGTTGGGTGCAATGTTGCGTAATGCCGGCGAGAGCGCCTTGCGTGTTGCCCATAAGGCATCGGCTTCTTCTTTGGTGCGCGCCTCGTGGAAGCGGATGAGGCCGCTATCCATCGCGGCAGACCGTATCGCCGCGGCGAGATAATCCAGCGCGCTGGCCGGGCCATCGACTTCAATCAGGAGCAGTGCGCCTGCGCCCTGCGGAAGGTCGGCCTGCGAGTAGCTGCGGATCATCTCGATGGCTGCGGCATCCATGAACTCCAGAGCGCAGGGCGTTGCCGGTTGCGCCATGATGCGTGAAATCGCCGCCGCCGCCTGGCCGACGTTGGCGTACACCGCCTGCATCAGCCGTCGTGCTTCCGGTAACGGCGTAAGCTTGAGCGTGGCCTCGGTGATGACGGCGAGGGTGCCCTCCGAGCCGATCAGCAGGCGCGTCAGGTCATATCCGACCGCGCCCTTGGTGGTGTATGCGCCGGTATGGATATCGTCACCCGCGCCGGTGACGGCGCGCAGCCCCAGGGTGTTTTCACGCGTGCTGCCGTATTTCACAGCGTGCGGCCCGGCGGCGTTCACCGCGAGATTCCCGCCCACCGTGCAGTACGCGGCACTGGTTGGATCGGGTGGCCAGAAGAAACCATGCGGCATGACGGCTTCCTGCACGGCCTGGTTGGTGATGCCGGGCTCCACCACGATCACGCGATTTTCCGGGTCTACCTTGAGAATGCGATTCATGCGCTCGAGCGACAACACGACACCGCCGCGCACTGGAATCGCCGCGCCGGTGGTGGCGGTGCCGCGCCCGCGCGCCACGATCGGCACGCCATGCTCGTGGCACAGGCGCACGATGTCCTGTACCTCACGGTGGCTGGTCGCGAACACTACGACATCCGGCGGCGCATGCTTGCGCGAGTTGTCACTGCCATACACCCAGGTGTCGGCCGGCTCCGTCAGCACACGCTTGGCGCAGGTGATGCCGGACAGGCGGTCACGGAAGCCGGGGGAGATGCTCATGTGCCTTAGTTGATGTATTCGAACACTTTGACAATTCGTTCGACGCCTTCGATGGTGGCGGCGCGATCGGCGGCAAGTTCACCTTCCGCCTGTGTGACCAGGCCAAGGAGATAGACGACATTCGCCTCGGTCACGACCTTGACGCGCGTCGGATCAAGGTGTTTGGTAACGAGAAAACGCGATTTTACGGCGCTCGTGATCAGCGAATCCTTGCTGCGGC